>SAMEA3387494__coassemble_1866_pt1 | contig 46021 bp, 41 predicted proteins | sample SAMEA3387494__metabat2_low_PE_043 | metagenome-assembled genome bin SAMEA3387494 (sample SAMEA3387494) | Felis catus | biome: Faeces | place: United Kingdom | collected 2012
AAGAATTTTCGAGAATCGTATGTGTTTCACTGTTTAGTTATCAAGGTTGTTGCTGTTCTTTTCTTTTCGACAGCTTTGTTATTTTATCACATTCGCTATCTCTTTGTCAAGAACTTTTTTTAATTTTTTTGTCGCTTTTTGAAGTCTTTCGTTTGATTGTCTTCATCAGCAACTTCTTTAGGTTACCACGCTCTTTCGTGTTTGTCAACCACTTTTTTCCATTTTTTCTTTTTTATTTGGAATTTTATGGAAAAAACCGCCTCACTTAAGAAGCGGTTTTCAGTATATCATCAAGTTTCCCTGACGTCAAGTCTTTTTTTATTATTTTCCATAAAAAATACTCATAAATACCTTTACAAAGATATTGTTCTCATACAGGAAACTCAGAATGGTATCCTGCTCTATCATTTTTAGTCCTTCCATTCCCCATTTGGTATTGCACAGCACCGTAAGAATCAGCATTGCCACCCATATAAAGAGAATGGCCTTCGCGCCTCCAAGGAAAGCGCCTGCCAGTTTGTTGACTCCTCTTAACACAGGCAGATTTGCAATGATACTCAGCGCAAAGGTCAAAAGGCGAATCAGTATTGTAACCAGAAGAAACGATACAAGGAAAGACAAACCATTTACCACAACCAGAGCCAGATAACCTGCCACATACTCTCCAAAGGTATTTGCTGCCAGATAACGATATACCTCTGCAGTATTGTTTGTCTCAAGTCCTGTTCGGAGCAGTTCCGGAAGATTCATTCCCTCAATTACACTGTACTGCTGTTCCTCTCCTACTCCTGTTTCTCCATTTAGCTGGTTCTCTACCAGTTCCTTACAGTTTTCCTGGATCACTTCATATATAGAAGTGTTTTTTCTGATAAATTCATTCACATAAGGATTTACCACCCATACCAGCGCAATGGACAGAAGAATAAACAGCGTGGAAACCGCTTCCTTCACAAAGCCTCTCCGATACCCCATATAACAGCAAAGGGACAAAAAGACCAGCGCCCCAATGCCCAGCAAAGTCCAGGTCATAGGTTCCTCCTAACCAAGTTTTATCACATTGACACCGTTATCCAACACCAGCAAGTACCGATTCCATCCAATTTTAAAGAAATCATTGATCGTTCCATCCACGGTACCTCTGTATTTTTCCACTCCCCGGTCGTTCATCACACACATCTGAGAACTGTTATACATAAGAATCTTTCCATCGCTCATTTTAATGGTTGTATATGGGATGTTAAAATCCTTTTTAAACTTCAGTTTACCCCCTGTGGTATAGACTTCCATGGTATAGAGTTTATCTTTCTTTCCATTTTTAAACACAAGGCCAATCAAATCCTCGTCAAAAAATGTACTGATTATCTCCTTCTCTACTTTTACGGTTTCATTTTCTTTTGGAATCTGTTTTCCCTTATAAAGGGTAAATCCATCATCCCGAAGGGCAACGGAACTGCTTCCATCCAAATACTGTATCTGAGGAATCACCACTCCATCATAGGTGTATCCGCTTACAATTCGGTCATCCTCATTCTGACCCACATCTCCAAAATTATAAAAAGCCACGTAACTGGTGGTCTCTCCTCCATCTACAAACTGATAGGTCACCATCATAATCTGTCCGTCATCTGAAACAGCCACATCCAGGGGATAGCCTGGATCATCCACCTTCGTCTGATTCTCCGCGATCAGGCTGCCGTCCGATGCATAAAAGTTAATCCAGGTATCATCGCCTCCATCCAGAATTGCTGCTACCAGGCCCCCTGCGGAAACCCTGGCTTTTACAATGCTGTAGGACGTGGTAACACTTCCTGTTGGCCCGTCTTTATCAAAGATTTCCAGGAGAGTTCCATCCCGGTCTGCCACTACTGCACAACCGTTCTTCACATCTGCCACCGGATTCTGCATCTCATAGGTCTCATTCCACAGAGTTTCCATCTTGGAATTTACCATAGACGCTCCCTCTGGACTGTAACGCAGAATCTTCCCATCCAATTCCACATATTTGGTAGAAATGGTATCTTCCTGCTCGCTGGTCTTCAGAACCTTATAATCATGATAACTTCTCTTCTCAAAATAAAACAGCAGTGCCAGAACCACTGCAATTCCAATTCCTACGGTCACCACGCTTTTTTTGAATGCTTTTCGCCTGTGTCGTGCGAGACGGCTCTGGTAATCCTGTCCCTGACCAGCCTTAGCCTTGGCCAGTTTTGCTTTCTGAGCCATGATTTTTTTCTTTTTTCGTTTCTTCATTGCTTTTTTTATTGTATTTGCCATAATCAATCCTTTACCTTATGTACTTCACAATCTCCATTCACAGAAACCCCTGCAGGCGTTTCTTTTTCTTTGACAAGTACCAATTTCGCCCCCTATTATAGCATATTTTGCTAAGGGAGTACAATTATTTGTCCCGGATAAATAATTTCGTCCGCTTCCAGACCGTTTCGTTTACAGATTTCTTCTATATGATCCACATTCCCATACTTTTCCATACTGATCTGGTACAAAGAATCTCCGGGACGGATGACGTAGGTCGTTCCTGTTGCAGACGTTTCTTTGTCTGCTTCCGGCTGTTCTTCTGCTTTCTCCACCGTTTCATTCTGTTGACTTGCTTCCTTTTCTTTTACAGCCGCCTGTCTTCTTATCGCTTTTCTCACATCTGATTCCTCACGATAAATCTGTTCTTCTTCTGAAGATACTTCCGCTTCTGTCTGCTGCGTTTTTGGAACTTCTGCCTGCGGGGTGACAACGGGGGGTTTTTCTTTTTCCGCTTTTGGAGTAGCTACAGGCTTTTCCGCTGGCGCTGAAACTGCTTCTGTTTCAGCTCTCCCTTTTTGCAGCGTCTGATAATTATGATAAAAATTCACTCCGGCAGCCAGTACTGCAACTGCCAGGCAGGCGGTTGCCGCATAAGAAAAAACAGAACCCTTTTCCTTCCCTTCCTCTTTTTCTTCTGGTTTTTTGCCATTGATCATGCGTCGAAAGACCTTAACCGCATCGTCCTTTAGCTCTTGATTCTCCTGAGTTACCGGCCCTCCGTTTTTTTCGATCATATAAGCCTGCATCTGAGGATTTCTCTCATAATATAGATAATATCCACTCTGCCGAAGCAAAAAGTTATTTTCAAACCGGAAAAAGGCATCTTCCCGTTCCATAGGTTCCATCATCATCAAAACCTTGTCTCCGCCGCCAAAATGACGTCGATGTACTCTGTTAAATACTTCTGTACTCTTTAATGGCAACTCCGGCTCTGAGAAAAACCATCCCACAATCTCCTGATTCGGAAAATAAAGGGACTGTTCTTCATAGATTCCCTTCCAGACTTCCTCAGTAAATTCAATATGATCCGATGCGGCCTCCACATGTTCTGCCCAGATTGCGCCTTTTACAAAAACATAGGTAACGCCTTCTGCCCATTTCATTTCCCCTACCAGAACTGCAAGCGCCGCTTTGCATTCTCCGGCAGCCTTTCCAGCTCCCGCTATTCTCCCCAAAAAGGTGTAAACATAGTCTTCCACATAGATTCTGCAGTTTCCATCAATCAATCCTATCTGCCGTATATTTCTCGGAACGGAAAATACGCCTTCGTTTCCCTTCGCCTCCTGCTTATCCTCCTTATAAATGACTTCTATCATGTCCTATCACCCCTTCGGGTATGAGCATAGCACATCCGGATTGCGGATTTTAGCGGATTGTATCCCTCGTTTTCCAGAATTTAGCGACAGATTTTGCACAGTGCATAATCTGCCTTCTTTTGGGATATGATACAAACAGAAACCGGAAAATCTGTAAGGAGCTCTTATGACATTTTATATTGATTCAAAAAAAGAAAATTCCTCCAGAGACGTTGCCTACCTTTTGAAAAAATGCATCCTGCACCATCCTGGTTCCTGGTCGGAACTGGTCTTTCTCTGTATCGGAAGCGACCGTATGACCGGAGACTGCCTGGGACCTTATGTAGGGCAAAATCTCAGCCACCACGAAATTCCCCATGTTTTTGTTTACGGCACCCTTTTTCATCCTGTACATGCGCTGAACTTAAAAAAATCCTATCGTTTTATCAAAGAGCATCACCCCCACAGCCTGATCATCGCCATCGATGCCTCTTTGGGAGAAAAACAGCACCTGGGTTATGTGACCATTGCCAATGGCGCTCTCTACCCAGGTGCAGGAGTACAAAAAGAACTTCCTCCTGTAGGCGATATCCATATTACAGGAATTGTAAATATCGCCGGGCTGTTGGAACAGCTTACCCTGCAGACCACCAGACTTTCCTCTGTTATCTCTCTGGCAGATACCATTACCCAGGGAATTTTGTACCTCATTCCTTCAGAAGCCTCTTTCTTATAACAGAAAAAGCCCGGTAAACACCGGACTTTTTCTTTATGATAGAAAAGAATTCTCTTATCCTTTTTCTTTTTTATACGAATGCTTTGACCTGCTGATAAATTCCTTCTCCGTCAAGACCATACTTCTCAAGAAGAGCGGTAGCCGGACCGGATTCTCCAAACACATCATTTACACCAATTCGTTTCACTGGAACAGGTGCTTTTTCAGACAGACATTCACATACTGCGCCGCCAAGACCGCCAATGATCGAATGTTCTTCTACAGTCACAACCTTACCGGTTTCTTTTGCTGCTGCAACAACCAGTTCTTCATCCAGAGGTTTGATTGTATGGATATTGATTACCTTTGCCTCAATTCCATCTGCCGCAAGTTTTTCTGCAGCTTCCAGAGCAGCTGCCACGCAAAGTCCGTTGGCAATAATTGCTACATCCTTTCCTTCACGAAGAACGATACCCTTGCCAAGTTCAAATTTGTAATCTGGTCTGTCATTGATAACCGGAACAGCCAGACGGCCAAATCTCATATATACAGGGCCTACATGCTCATAAGCAGCTTCTACCATAGCTTTCGCTTCGATATCATCAGAAGGGCTGGCAACTACCATGCCCGGAATGCTTCTCATCAGAGCAAAATCTTCACAGCACTGATGGGTCGCTCCATCCTCACCAACGGAAATTCCGCCGTGAGTTGCACCGATCTTTACGTTTAATTTAGGATATCCCACAGAGTTACGAACCTGCTCAAAAGCACGTCCTGCCGCAAACATGGCAAATGTACTCACAAACGGCACTTTTCCTGTGGTAGCAAGGCCAGCGCCGATGCCAACCATGTTACACTCTGCAATACCGCAGTCAATATGACGTTCCGGAAATTCTTTTTTGAAAATACCGGTCTGAGTAGCTGCAGCAAGGTCAGCGTCCAGAACGATCACATCTTCATGTTTTTTGCCCAGTTCTACCAGGGCATTTCCATAACTTGCTCTTGTAGCGATTTTCTTTACTTCTGACATAATGCTTCACCTACCTTTTCCAAGTCTTCCATTGCCTGCTGATACTGCTCGTCATTCGGAGCCTTTCCATGCCAGCCAGCCTGATTTTCCATGAAGGAAACGCCTTTTCCTTTTACAGTCTTCATAACAATAGCAGTAGGCATTCCTTTGGTTGCTCTTGCCTCATCAAAAGCAGCCTTTAACTGATCCATATCATTTCCGTCTGCAACGTTGATTACGTGGAAATTAAATGCTTCAAACTTCTTGTCGATTGGATATGGAGAACATACCTCTGCAATATCACCGTCAATCTGAAGACCGTTATTATCCACGATCACTACCAGGTTGTCCAGGTTTCTGTGTCCGGCAAACATCGCTGCCTCCCATACCTGTCCTTCCTGAATTTCTCCATCACCCAAAAGAGTATATACTCTGTAGCTTTCGTTGCTCAGTTTGGCAGAAAGCGCCATACCAACTGCTGCAGAAATTCCCTGTCCCAGAGAACCGCTGGACATATCCACACCTGGAATGTGTTTCATATCCGGATGTCCCTGAAGATAGGAACCAAGATGACGAAGTGTTTTTAAATCTTCTTTTGGGAAATATCCTCTTTCAGCCAGAACAGAGTAAAGGCCAGGAGCTGTATGTCCTTTGGACAGCACAAAACGGTCTCTGTCTGCTTTTTTTGGATCCTTTGGATCAATATTCATTTCTTCAAAATATAAATAAGTAAATAAATCTGCTGCGGATAAAGAACCGCCCGGATGTCCGGCTTTTGCCGCATGTACAGCTGTCACGATATCCTTGCGGACTTCGTTGGCAACCTTCTGAAGTTCTAATTTCTCCATGATATTCTCCTTTTAGGTTTTCTATGGAAGCTCTGCGCCTTATTTGTCACCAAATACGGCTTTGTAATCTTCCTGGAATTTAACAATACCTGCATCTGTCAGCGGATGATGCAGCATCTGCTCTAATACTTTGTATGGTACAGTTGCAATGTCAGCGCCTGCAAGTGCACATTCTGTTACATGTACCGGATGACGAACGCTTGCTGCGATGATTTCTGTCTGGATATTTGCAACCGCAAACATTTCTGCGATCTGACGGATCAGAGGAAGTCCGTCTGTGGAAATATCATCCAGTCTTCCAAGGAATGGAGATACATAGGTAGCGCCTGCTCTTGCAGCCAGAAGAGCCTGGTTTGCAGTGAAGATCAGAGTTACGTTTGTCTTAATTCCTTCTTTGGATAATACTTTTACAGCCTTTAAGCCTTCTCCTGTCATAGGAATCTTAACTACCATGTTTGGATGGATCTTCGCGATTTCTCTTCCTTCTGCGATCATTCCTTCCGCATCTGTAGTCGTTGCTTTTACTTCGCCGCTGATAGGTCCGTCAACGATTGTGGTGATTTCTTTAATTACTTCGTTGAAATCTCTTCCTTCTTTGGCAATCAGAGACGGATTTGTGGTAACACCACAGATAATTCCCATGTCATTAGCTTTTTTGATGTCTTCTACTTTTGCTGTGTCGATAAAAAATTTCATTTTCTTTTCCTCCTGTATTTTGCACGTTTTCTTGGTAATTTCATTATAACAAAATACATTTCAAGGTCAAGACTTGCCTCTTTTTATTAATAAATAGATTATTAATAATTTTGCTTTTTATTAATTTTTTCTCTTTTTTTATAAACGTTTACACAAAAAAGCGCCCTGAATAAAGCCTGTTTTTTCCCTTATATTTCCCCCGCCGTCAAAAATTATTATTAATAATTGGGGTGATTCTGTTTATTTTTATTTTCTTTGTCTGTTCTTGCATAGGAAGTGGTCTTCCGAACAATCAGCTTCGGCGTATACTCCACGTTGTAAAGACTGGTGGGATGAATTCCTGTATAAAGCTGACTGTTGGCATTGATTTTCCGGATAATGATATCGCAGGCATCTCTTCCCTTCAATGCCACAAAGTGCTCAATTGTGGTCAGGGACATTCTGCGGATTCCGGAATAAAAAATATTATCACAGCCAATTACAGACACCTCTTTGGGTACATGAATCCTTGCTTCAGAAAGAGCATCAATGGCGCCAAAAGCCATCATGTCATTCTGTCCGGCTATGGCTGTAAATTTCTTTCCTTCTTCCAGAAGTTCTCTGGTCAGACGGTATCCCATTGTATATTCTGAATCCATACGGGGAATCTGGCGATCCACAGCCTCGTCCGCCGCTTTGATGATCACATGCCCCTTCAGCCCAGCCTGCTCAAATTCCTTCACAAATCCATCGATACGTTTGGAACGCTGCCATTGACGTCTGGTCAGCGGCGGTGTAATAAACGCCACATCCCTGTGTCCCAGGTCCAGAAGATGGCGGGCCATCAGTTTTCCTACAATGGTATTATCCTGATTAATGGCATCCACCGTAGTTGTTTTTTCTTTGTTGCTGATAATCACCAAGGGGGTTTCCTCTGCCATTTCTTCCACCTGATGCTGAAAATCCGGATGGGGATTACAGGTATAGATGATTCCCTGGGGCTGCATGGAGGCCATCATACGAAGATATTTTTCCTCCAGCACCGCATTCCTCTGTGTATTACAAATAAAAACACCATAGCCCTGTTCGTTGGCCACTGCCTCAATTCCCTGAAGAAGAAGTACGTAATAGGGGCTGGTAAGCGTAGGGCAGAAAACAACGATCAGTTTCTCTTTTTTGTTTCCTCTTTTTTTTCTTCCTTTTGGCAGAACATACCCCAGTTCTCTGGCAGCCTGCTCCACCCGTTGGATTGTTTCCCTGGAAAAAGATACGTTATATTTCCGGTTCAGAACCATGGATACCGTTGCCTGGGAAACACCTGCACGTTTCGCCACATCAGAAGAGGTTATTTTTTTTCTCGTCAAAGCAGGCAGCTCCCCCTTCCATCCTCGTTTTTGATTCTCAAAGCTCTACCCTGCCCTCCAGGGCTCTTAACAGCGTCACTTCATCAATATATTCCAGATCTCCACCCACCGGCACGCCACTGGCGATTCGACTGACCTTGATCCCCGTAGGCTTGATCAGCTTACTGATATACATGGCTGTGGTTTCTCCCTCCAGGCTGGAATTGGTGGCAATGATTACCTCTCTGACATCCTCCTGAAGACGTTTCATCAGTTCCTTCAGTTTAATGTCATCCGGTCCGATTCCCAGCATAGGAGAAATGGCGCCATGTAATACGTGATACACACCGTCATATTTCCCTGTTTTTTCATAGGCAGCCAGATCTCTTGTATTTTCTACTACCATGATCACGCCTTTATCCCGGTTGGGATTGCTGCAGATGGGACACAGTTCTTTATCGGTAAGCGTATAACAGCTTTTGCAATATTGAACGTTTTCTCTGGCTCCTGTGATGGCTGCTGTCAATTGAGAAACCTGATCCTTGGGCATATTCATAATATGAAACGCCAGACGCTGGGCGGATTTCGCTCCAATTCCCGGCAAATGGGAAAGCTGCTCGATCAGTTTGTTGATATGCGTACTGTAGTATTCCATCAGAAAGGAAGTCCTCCGCCAAGACCGCCAAAGCCGCCTGTCAGCTTGGACATCACAGCCGCAGATTCCTCTTCGACCTTGCGAAGGGCTTCGTTGGTCGCTGCCACGATGAGATCCTGAAGCATTTCAATATCATCGGGATCTACTACTTCTTCTGCCAGCTTCACCTCTGTCACTTCACGTTTTCCGGAAATGCTGACTTCCACTGCGCCGCCTCCTGCAGTCGCTGTAAATACTTTTTCTTCCAGAGCCTTCTGATTCTCTTCCATCTGACGCTGCATCTTCTGCGCCTGTTTCATTAAATTATTCATATTTCCCGGCATTCCCATGCCAGGAAATCCTCCACGTTTTGCCATTTGTTTATCCTCCTGTTATCAATTATATTTCTGTTTCCGGATCTTCTTCCACCACCACATCCATATGGATGTTTTCTTTGATGGCCTGATCCACGGTAATCTGTGACAGATTTGTGTGAGCATGCTGGTTGGCTACCAGCATCTGAATTTCCACCCTTTTTCCTGTCTGGCGCTCAATAATCCCTGCCAGTTCTTCCTTCGCCTCCGGGTTATCCACATAAGACTGTCCCAGAAAATCCTGAAATTCCACAAACAGAACCGGGCTGCCTGTTTCTCCGTTGTACTTCGGTATGGAGCGCTGAAGCATCTGCTTGAACACTCCGCTGGTCTGTCCCACGATCACCTTCCAGCCTGCCACAATCTTCTGGAGATCTTCCGGCGCAGCCTTCCTGGGTTCTTGTTTCACCTCCGGAATTTCTTCCGGCGCCCCCGGAGACGCTTCTGACGCCTTGACCACCACCTGCTGTACCGGACGTTCTTCCATCTGCCGTTCCAGGACGCGAATTCGATCCAGTACCGAATCCAGATTCGTTTCCATTGCAGGACGGCAGAGCTTAATCAATGCAATTTCCACCAGAACTCTTTTCTGTGCAGCGAAACGGATCTGATTAGAAAGCTCCGAAAAAATACGGATGTAACGCATCAGCGTTTCCACGTCCGTCATCTCGCTTTCTTCTTTTAGAAGCTTCAGATTCTCCGAAGAGACATCAATGGCTTCTTCCGGATTTTCTGAAGTCTTAACCAGCAGAAGATTTCGCATATACCATGTAAAATCTGCCACAAACTGACTCAGCTCCCGTCCACCTACAATGAGATCCTCCAGCACATGAATCGCTCCGGTTACATCTCCTTTGAGAACCTTTCGCAGAAGCTGGCTGAACACTTCCGTGTCCACAGCCCCCAGAACCTCCAGAACTTTGTCATATGTGAGTTCCTGTCCCAGATAAAAAGCAATGCACTGGTCCAGAAGACTAAGGGCATCTCGCATGGAACCGTCCCCGGCCTTGGCCACGTAACGGATGGCCTTCTCCTCTGCCTGTACCTGTTCCGCCTTCAGAAGTTCTTTTAACCGATCCGCAATGGTATCAATGGAAATCCTGTGAAAATCGTATCTCTGACATCGGGACAAAATCGTAATGGGAATCTTATGCGCCTCTGTTGTGGCCAAAATAAAGATAACATAAGAAGGCGGTTCCTCCAGGGTTTTCAGCAAGGCGTTAAACGCCCCTGTGGAAAGCATATGCACCTCATCTATGATGTAAACCTTATAATTCCCTTCTGTAGGTCGGTATGCCACCTCTTCCCGAATCTCACGAATATTATCCACGCCGTTGTTGGAAGCCGCGTCAATCTCGATTACATTCATAGAGGTTCCAGCCTGAATCGCCTTACACATTTCACAGGTATTACAGGGACTTCCATCCACAGGATGCTCACAGTTTACAGCCTTCGCCAGAATTTTTGCCACTGTGGTCTTACCGGTTCCACGTGTTCCGCAGAACAAATATGCATGGCCGATACGATTTGCCTTAATCTGGTTCGTCAAAGTTGTCACGATATGATCCTGCCCTTTTACATCAGCAAAATTATCGGGCCGGAATTTACGGTATAAGGCAGTATAGCTCATGAACAAACTCCTCTCTTATGGTTTCCTTTCATCAAGCCGCCGCAGGAGGTCTTCCCGCGGCGTGATAAAAACAGTATTTCATTAATCTCCGAAGCTGATTCCGATCTGCTTCGCAGCTTTTACGGTCTGATCTTTCGGTGAGACCATTTTCAGCTTGCCAGCGCATTCTGCCAGAGGCACTCTCTTGATCTTACCGTCTACAATTCCGATCATGATTCCATAATCTTCGTCTATGATCGCTTCCGCTGCACCTGCGCCAATTCTGGTAGAAAGCACACGGTCATATGCACACGGCTCTCCTCCACGCTGGGTATGTCCAGGTACTGTTACGCGAACTTCACTTCCCGTTTCTTTCAGAATTTCATCTGCGATCTCATAGGAAACAGACGGGTATTTCTTCGCTCTTTCTTCCAGTTTTTCTTTATATTTTTTCTTAGGCAGCTTGGCATCTTCTTTGGAGATTGCGCCCTCAGCCACAGCCAGAATGGTAAATCTCTTACCAGCCTTATTCCTTCTGCGGATGGCATCCCCTACTTTCTTGATATCATAGGGGATTTCCGGAATCAGGATGATATCTGCACCGCCGGCAATCCCTGCATGAAGCGTAAGGCTTCCCACCTTATGTCCCATAATCTCTACGATGAATACGCGGCCATGGGATGCTGCTGTTGTGTGGATACAGTCAATGGCATTGGTGGCAATATTAACTGCGCTCTGGAATCCAAATGTCATATCTGTTCCCCAGATGTCATTATCAATTGTCTTGGGAAGATGGATGATATTCAGTCCTTCTTCTCTCAAAAGATTCGCAGTCTTCTGGGTACCATTTCCTCCTAAGATTACCAGACAGTCCAGGCAAAGCTTATGATAAGTCTGCTTCATAGCTTCCACCTTATCCAGTCCCTTTTCATCTGGCACACGCATCAGCTTAAAGGGCTGTCTTGAGGTTCCGAGAATGGTTCCGCCCTGGGTCAGGATACCGGAAAAATCCTTCGCAGTCAACATACGGTACTTTCCGTAAATCAGTCCCTTATATCCATCATCAAATCCATACACTTCCAGTTCGTCCAGGGAATTCGTCAATCCCTTTACCACACCACGCATGGTAGCATTCAGCGCCTGGCAGTCACCACCGCTGGTCAGTAAGCCAATTCTCTTGATCATAATGTACACCCCGTTTCTTTTTCACAAAATCTGGCGGCTATCCCAATAAGGAAAATCACAGCCGCCTGCTTCTTCGTATGTTTTATTATATAATAAAGAGGACTCTTCCCGCAATAGGAATTTTCTCAAAATACTTGACATTCCACTGGAAAACATCTATACTTAAATCCGCGCAGCCGGGGAGTTAGCGGTGCCCTGAACCTGCAATCCGCTATAGCAGGGGTGATGCCAATCCGAGGCTTGTTTCTTGTGAAGCTGCCCTTTATAAGTGGCGTTGACGTCTGGGTCTTACGCAACAGGAATCTGTGAACCGTGTCAGGACAGGAATGTAGCAGCACTAAGCAGAACCTTCTGTGTGCCGTAAGGGCGCCTGGGCCGAGTTAACTGTAAAGGTAACGTTTGTGAGAGCATTCCGACGTGCGGCGCGCAAAAAAGAAAAGTACAGGTGTCAGACCTCTGGTCCGGCACCTTTTTTTTCTGCTTTTTTTCGTTTCTTCTCTTCCCTCAGTTCCCTGAAAAAATCAGAGAGCATAACTGAGCATTCCTCTTCCAGAACTCCCCGCGTTACCTGCACTTTATGGTTAAATCCATCCATTTCCAGAAGATTCAGCACAGAACCTGCACATCCGGCCTTGGGATTCATACTGCCAATAACCACCTCGTCTATACGGGATTGTACCAGAGCTCCTGCGCACATCTGGCATGGCTCCAATGTCACATACATGGTGCAGCCCTCCAGTCTCCAGTCCCCCAACTTCCTGCTGGCTTTGCGAATGGCATTTAACTCCGCATGGGAAAGGGTATTTTTGTCTGTATTTCTTCGGTTATATCCCCGGGCAATGATTTTCCCTTCATATACGATCACGCAGCCAATGGGTACTTCCATCAGCTTGCGGGCTTTTTTTGCCTGACGGATCGCTTCTTTCATAAATCGTTCCTGTTCTGTTACCATGTGTCCCTCCTATGACCCCTGTTATCCCTTTATTATAAAGAATGGCTCTTGCAAAATCAATGTGAGAAACTTAAAATATAACTTATGCGGCATCTTGCCGCTATGAACTCACCAAGAAAGAAGGCTTCACTCCATGAAAATATGTGGTCTAAATAAAACAACCCTTCTGGATTATCCAGGAAGGGTCGCTTCAACAATATTTCTGGGCGGATGCAATTTCCGCTGTCCTTTTTGCCATAACAGCTCCCTGGTTCTCCATCCAGAGCTGGAACCATCCATTTCTCAGGAAGAAATTCTGGCCTTCCTGAAAAAAAGAAAAGGAATCCTGGAGGGCGTATGTATCACAGGAGGCGAACCCACCCTTGACCGGGAATTGCCGGAATTTCTCAAAAAAATCCGTGAACTGGGATACCCAATCAAGCTGGATACCAACGGCTCCCGGCCTGATATCCTGAAAAAACTGGCAGAAGAACATCTGGTAGATAAAATCGCCATGGATATCAAAGCCTCACCGGAGAACTACCACCGGCTCACCGGCATTGCCACACCTGACCTGGAGGCAATCCGGGAATCTGCCGCTTTTCTTCTTCACGGAACCCTGGATTATGAATTTCGTACCACTGTAGTAAAGGAGCTTCATACAGAGGCAGATTTTCTTTCCATCGGTCAATGGCTGTCCGGCGCCAAGGCCTATTATCTCCAGGCTTACAAGGACTCTGATACTGTCCTTCAGCCTGGATTTTGCAGCTATTCCCTGGAAGAACTACAGCATTTTCGCTCGCTGCTTCTTCCCTATATTTCATCTGTGGAAATTCGGGGTATGGATTGAGCGATACCAATATCCCCCTTTTCCTCTTTGCAGCTGTATTTTCCTGCTCTCCTTAAAATAAGGGAACCCGAACATATTTGCCATAAACTGCTCCTGTTGGTCATACCCTCCCGGAACCCCCAGTATCCAGGAGCCGTCTGCCTTTTGTCCCAACAGAAGATGCCCAAAATTATAAAATCCATAAAGAAGAAAACGATTGTTCCGAAGTCCCCAGTCTTTTCGGTTCAGGCGGTTAAAGTCCCGGAGCTGTATCTGAATTCCCCGTATCAGTTCTCCATCTCCGAAAGGATCAAACATTGGCTGGACCGGCTGCTGAGAAACCGAAGCTTCTGCCTTTTGAATTTCCTGGGTGTGAAGAACTTTTTCCGGTTCTTCCGGAATTTTCGGATTTTGTTCTTCCTTTGAGGCTTCTTCTTCCCTGGGACTTTCCTCTTTCTCAGGATTCTCTTCTTCCCTGAGGCATTCCTCTTTCTTAGGATTCTCTTCTTCCCTGGGGCTTTCCTCCTCTTCGGGATTCTCTTCTTCCCTGAGACTTTCCTCTTTTTCAGTATTCTCCTCTTCCCCGGGTTGACCTTCCTCCTCCCCTGGTTGGCTCTCTTCCTCAGGAGTTTCCGGTTTTTCTGCTTCTATGCTTTCCTCTGCTTCCTTTGGCAGTTCCTGATGCCCTGTTTTTTTCTTCAAAATCCCAGGTTCCTGTGTTGACGTAAGTTCCCGGAAATTTTCCGGTCGGATCGGCTGATCATCCCACTCAGTTCCAAAGAAAGCTCCATTCTCTGTTTTCAGGATTATGCCTCCCATTTGCCCAAAGGAAAAACCGGAGTGATTCATATCACTGGCATCTGTTTCCATCAGACACCGGGTTATGGTTTCTCCGGTTTGAAAATTTCCAAGAAGAATCCCGTCCATCAGACCTGCTCTCCGTACAATGCCATACACACTTCCACGGACATTTGGGGTCAGGCCCGAACATTGCAGCTGAAGCTGCAGACGGCAGCGCATGGATCGCACTTCCGCCTTGATAAATCCACAGTTTTCTCCCTTTTTTCCCTTATGGTATTCATACACATATGCAACGAAACGCTGATATCCAGACAAACATCTTCCTCCATTGCTGATTTTACACTAATGTATATGAAAGTTTTTTCGTTTCATGCCCTATTCTTTTACGTAAAAGATTTCTATCTTTGAAAAAGTCTCTTACAAAACGCCTGTTACAAATAGGGAGTTCCTGGTATTTCCGGATAACTTCCCATTCCGATCAGCAGCTCCAATCCAATCTGACGCGCCGAAAGCACTGCCGTTTTTACTGCACTGGCGTCTCCGGACAAAGCAAGAATCACCTCGTTGGAATGACTGGTTCCCACATCCGGCGTCATATAGCGAATAATCTTTACTCCTGAGGCTTTGACCGCAGTATCCGCCATAACCAGGCCAATGGCTGCCGGTGATCCTGCCATAAATCCAAAGGCTTCTCCCGGTACTGCTCCAAAAGCCTTCTGCAGAGCCTGTCCTGCACTGGCAGAAAAAGCAAATTCCAGATGTCCGGATTCGCTGATATAAAGTTCGCCTGCATATTTATTGGTAAGTTCCAGCGCAAGGGATACCGCATGACGTACGTCAGAAACGTCTGCCCCGCCAAGGACAATGTAATTTCCGTGACCGCCCCATCCCTTGGTATCTCTTGGAAGTTCAATGGACAAAACTTCTGTGTTCGTAGCTTTTACCGCATCATCAATAGCGGTAAGCTGTCCAGCAGCACCGGTTCTGGAGCTGAAAAGTCCAAGAGTATGATATTTTTTCCCAATATTCATCTGTTCAAGCAGAGTATCGTCAATTCCAGATATCACCAGACCAATGGTATCCAAAACAGCAGTTCCTACAAATTCTGTACGTGTACAATGGGTGCTTATGCTGTGCACATCCATAATTTTCTCTCCTTTGGCATTTATTTCCGTTACTTTTTTAGTATAACATGCCCTTTCCCATTAGAAAAGAACAAAAAAATCGAAAAAACAGAAAAAAATATTTTTTCTTGTTGACAAATCCCATAAAAACACATATAATATTTCTTGCAGTTGACGAAGCGTGGCTCAGTTTGGTAGAGCGCTGCGTTCGGGACGCAGAGGCCGCAGGTTCGAATCCTGTCGCTTCGACTACTATAAAACAGCGAAAGTGCCAGAGAAATCAAGGTTCTCGGCACTTTCTTTTTTTGTTCTTATCTTCTTCAGCTTTGTCCGTTTATGAATTTTCACGAAGCGTTCTCGTCTATCTTCCGATGTATCAGTTATGTACTTAACAAGAACTTGGGGCACACCAGCAAAAGAACTTGGATCTATTATTAAACGGTAAGGTAACTTGTCAGGACTAAAAGAAGGGGCTGTCGCACTAAATAATTAGTGCGCGGCTTCTTTGTGTACCATCACAATAAGACAAAGGAACTAAAGCCCCGCAAAGAACAATTCATAAAAATCATCTTCACCTTCCAGCATCGGAGAATTTTCTCCTCCCCCATTGGTACTCCGCTTCATAGTCGCATAAAACTCTTCTCCTGCCGTAATCAGATCCATCTCGTAAATCTCATATCCCAACTCCCGGCATTTTCTGCAAAAAGCAGAAAGAGGGCTGGCATCCAGTCTGGTCTTTTGCAGTTCTTCTCGAAGCTGCGGGTCACAAAGCGCCTTTTGTTTCAGTTCGTCCAACATTTCCGGTATCTCCATGAAAATCCCTCCTAGAAGTTTTTATTTTCAGATGACGGGGTAAGAAATCTTCTGTGAAGCGTCTTAAAATCCGGCATCTTTTTTTACAGAATAGCACAGGCTTCCTGGAAAATTCAATACAAAATATTTGCTTGCAGCATAGGCTTCTGAAAAAAAGAAACAGCCTTCGGAAAATCCGAAGGCCGTTCCTCTTTATGTAAAAAATTCCAGGATAGCAAACTTATAACTGGTATACATCCGCATACTGCAGTCCAAAACTTAACGCCTCTGCGTGGCTGTCAAAATAAATGTCCACATGACCATAGGGGGTTCCCAGATCTTCCACGGTATATACAGTTCCATTAATCAGAAGCTGTGTCCCAAAAGGTACTCCTGCCATGGCAACGGTATGTCCTGCAGTCGGCATTGCCCCGCTGGCAGTGGCGTTTCCTGCTGTTCCGCAGCACTGTGCGCAGTTGCAATATGCAGTCAGCACAAAGTTACCAAGATAGGTTCCCTGTCCACTGGAAGAAGTATTCTCTGAAGTATCTGTAGTTTCCTCCTCTGGCGCTTCGTAACTTTCCTCTTCCTCAACCTCCTCTGTCACAACTTCTGTGCTGGTGGAGCTGCTGGAAGTTTCTGTTGTATCTGTAGAAGCGTCATAGCCGTAATCCTCGTCATTCTGCACTTCTTCTGCCTGTGCAGCCGCCTGTTCTGCTTCCTCTGCTTCCTTTTGCTGTATCAGGGAAGAAATGCTGTTGTCTGCGCTTGCAATCTCTGCCATGAGAAGCTGCGCTTCCTCCTGGCTGGCGCTGATCTGAGATACATAGGAAGCAATGTTGTCATTGGTGCTCTGCGCCATTGCCTGTACTTCCTGCTGCTTGGCTGCCCGTTCACTCATCAGACTGTTGATATCTGCCATTTCTTCTTCTACCTGCTGTTCCTGCTCACGGATCTGCGCCTGTGTATCTTCATATTTCTCCAGCATATCTCTGTCATACTGAGAGATCTTGGAAATATTCTCTGCCTGATTCAGAAAATCCGCCACACTCTCGCAGGAGAGAAGTGTCTCCAGCAATGTACTTCCACTGTTCTCATACATATATGCAATACGGAGTTTCATGGCTTCGTACTGTTTCTTCGATGCTTTGCGGGCTTTTTTCAAATCCTTTTTGATGGTTTTTAACTGGTTTTCTTTCTCTGCTGCTTCCACACTGAGCTGGGATACACTCTCTGTCAATTCCTCATACTGAGCATTCAGATCAGCAAGATAGCCTTCCAGTTCCTGTCTCTTACTCTCCAGACTGCTGATATTTGCCTCAGCCTGAGCCAGCCCTGCTTCTGCTTCCTGCTTCTGTGACTGAGCATAAGCAATTTCATCCTCTGTATCGCCAAAAGCAGTAACTGCTGCGCTAACGCTTAAAATACCAGCCAGAAGTACGGATAAAAGTCCTCTATATTTCATAAATATTTACACCTCATTGTTTTTATCTGTTGGTAGTATAACACATTCTTCAAAAAAAGCAATACTTTTATCTCATATTTGTAACATATCCGTAATATTTACAGGAATGTAAGAGATTTCCAGGAAATTCTCCACCAAAAAAAAGAGGCAGCGCCATAATCAGCGCTGCCTCTGCTTCATACCCTCTATCCCCCGGTCTATACAATGAAAGAGGATTCCTGTATCAGGAAAATCCGTTTATGCCTCTGCAGCTTCCAGTGTTTCCTCTGGCTCTGCTGCCATAATCTCCTGATACTTTTCCAGAATAATTGTCTGAATTCTGTCTCTTGTTGCAGAATTAATGGGATGTGCAATGTCACGATACTCTCCATCGGTTGCCTTACGGCTTGGCATTGCAATAAAAAGGCCCTTCTCTCCCTCAATGACTTTGATATCATGTACTACAAATTCATCATCAATGGTAATTGATACCACTGCCTTCATTTTTCCCTCTTTTGCAACTTTTCTCACACGTACATCTGTTATATTCATCTTTGCTTGCCCCTTTCGCTTCTGTTACGTATTCCTCTTTATAGTAAGTATTTTGTTTTATAATACGTAACGTTCATTTTTTTCTACGACGATCTTTACCCCGCCTTCGCCGCAATGATAAGAATTTGCCCGGATCGTATCACGGCTTTCTACGATACAGTTCTCAATATGTGTGTTATCCCCCAAATATACATCGTTCAAAATCACTGAATTTTTAATCACACAATTGTTTCCTACAAAAACATCCTTAAACAGGACGGAGTTTTCTACCGTTCCGTTAATGATACATCCGCTGGAAACCAGACTGTTCTTCACAACTGCGCCTGGATTATACTTCGCCGGAGGAAGATCATCAATCTTCGTCTTAATGGACGGCTCCTGTTTGAAGAAATAATTACGGATTTCCGGCTCCAGGAATGCCATATTGGTTCTGTAATATGCCTCTGCTGTAGAAATATTACTCCAGTAGGAGTCGATTTTATAACCGTAAATTCTCTTTAAGTTCTTGTAACGGATCAGAATATCATTAACAAAATCATTTCTGCCTTCCTGGGCAGCCTTCTCGATCAATTCAATCAGCTGTCTTCTCCGGATTACATAAATTCCGGTAGATATGGTATTGTAAGAGGATACCACTGGTTTTTCCTCGAATTCTTCAATCCGGCAGTCTTCATTCATACGGAGCACACCGAAACGCTCCACTTCACTCTGATCGCGACAGGTGGTGCATACCACTGTCACATCAGCTCTCTTGGCAATGTGATATTCCAAAACCTTGTTATAATCAAGTTTGTAAATACCATCACCGGAAGCAATTACCACATATGGTTCATGGCTGTTCTTCAGGAAAGAAAGATTCTGGTAAATCGCATCTGCGGTTCCCTGATACCAGAGACTGTTTTCCTTGGTGATCGTAGGTGTGAAGACATAAAGTCCTCCCTGTTTTCTTCCAAAATCCCACCATTTGGATGAGCTCAGATGCTCATTCAGGGAGCGGGCATTATACTGTGTCAGAACTGCCACCTTCTGAATATGGGAATTAGCCATATTGCTAAGCGCAAAGTCAATGCTCCGGTAACTTCCGCCGATGGGCATTGCTGCGATTGCTCTTTTGTTTGATAACTCTCTCATGCGGTTGTTATTTCCGCCTGCTAAAATGATTCCGATTGCTCTCATGCCTTGTCACCGTCCTTTGCTGCAATTACCTGTCCGCTTGCCAAAACACCATCCGGATAATCTGCCGATGTAGTCACACCGGAAATTGCGGTATTCTTTCCAATTTTTACATGATCCGGAATCACACTTCGTTCTCCTATTGTCGCTATACCAAAACTGTAAACCGCTGGTTTTACCACATTAGGAACTTCCTCGCCACAGCCTACCACCACATAATCTCCAATGGTAACATCTTCTGCAATAATGGATTTGTCCATGGTAACGTCTTTCCCAATCACAGAATTACGCATGATAATAGAATCCCGTATCACACTGCCCTTACCAATCACAACATTCGGACCGATGACGGAATTATGCACTTCCCCATAAATCTCCGTACCTTCACCAATAAGACATCTGTCTACAACGGCTTCTTCAGAAATATACTGAGGCGGAATAATATCCCTTTTTGTATAAATCTTCCAGAATTCTTCATAAAGATTAAATTCCGGAATGATATCGATCAGTTCCATGTTGGCTTCCCAGTAAGAACCAAGAGTTCCAACATCTTTCCAGTAACCGTTGTACTCATAGGCAAACAGTCTCTGGCCCTTTTCCTTACAATAAGGAAGAACATGCTTACCAAAGTCACAGCTCTGCTGACCCTTCAGCGCCAGCAAAGCTTCCTTCAGAACCGGCCAGCTGAATATGTAAATACCCATGGACGCAAGATTGCTGCTTGGCTTCTCCGGCTTTTCTTCAAATTCTGTAATACGGCTTGATTCGTCAGTTACCATGATGCCGAACCGGCTTGCCTCTTCAATGGGAACCGGCATACATGCAATGGTAATGTCCGCCTTGTTAGCCTTGTGGAAGTCCAGCATGACTTCATAGTCCATTTTGTAAATATGGTCACCTGATAAAATCAGAACATAATCTGGATTATACTGTTCCATATAATCCATATTCTGGAAAATCGCATTCGCAGTACCTGTGTACCATTCACTGTTGGTGCTCTTTTCATATGGAGGTAATACGGTTACTCCGCCCTCATTTCTGTCCAAATCCCACGGGATACCAATACCAATGTGTGTATTCAGGCGCAATGGCTGATACTGAGTTAAAACGCCTACGGTATCAATACCCGAATTGATGCAATTACTTAAGGGGAAGTCAATAATACGATATTTTCCGCCAAAAGCGACTGCCGGTTTTGCAACTTTTTCTGTCAACACTCCAAGCCTGCTGCCTTGTCCGCCGGCCAAAAGCATTGCAATCATCTCTTTCTTAATCATGCAATCACCTCTTGTATGTTATGATTTCAATATTATATCACACTTTCCCTCATTAGTGAACGTTTTTTACAATTATTAAATGCAAATGTTATTTTTTTTATGTTTATTGCCTATTAAATTTTAATATTTCCAGAAAATCCTCGTTTTGTTTTGTGTATTTTCAACAATAGTAGAAAATTTATCCCATGTTTCTTCGTTTATTTTTACATCTTTTGGCAAAATGCAACAAAATTCGATTATATGCTTTTACAACAACAGCTTCCCTGGAATTATCACTTTTCATTTTTGTACATTCGGGGTATAATAATTGCGACAGGAAGCTCAGAAACAAAGCCAAAACAGAAAAAATAAGGAGAGTTCCATATGTATCAGATAAATTTTCATACCCCTATTCACATTCATTTTATTGGAATTGGCGGTATCAGTATGAGTGGTCTGGCAGAAGTTCTTCTGGAAGAGAATTTTACCATTTCCGGTTCCGATGCCAAAGAAAGCCCGCTGACCAAGGCTCTGGAAGAAAGAGGCGCCCATATTTATTACGGACAGCGCGCTTCCAATATCAGTGATTCCGTACAGCTTGTAGTTTATACCGCAGCTATTCATCCAGATAACCCGGAATATGCCCGAGCAGCGGAAATGGGTCTTCCCGTGCTCACCAGGGCGCAGCTGCTTGGACAGATCATGAGAAACTACGATACTCCCATTGCAGTAGCCGGAACCCATGGAAAAACCACAACCACATCCATGCTTTCCCATATTCTTCTTGCAGGAGACTGTGATCCCACCATCAGTGTGGGGGGAATCCTCCCTGCCATTGGCGGAAATATCCGTGTAGGACATTCCGAAACCTTCCTTACAGAAGCCTGCGAATATACCAACAGTTTTTTAAGTTTTTATCCAAAAATCAGCATCATCCTGAACATTGATGCAGATCATCTTGATTTTTTCAAAGATCTGGATGATATCCGACACTCATTCCGTAAGTTTGCCCAGCTGCTTCCTTCTGACGGTACTTTAATCATCAACGCTGATACCGAGCAGTATAAAACCATCACAGAAGGACTTCCTTGCCAGGTGATCACTTATGGATTACATTGTGACGCTGAATATACCGCCACAGACATTACCTATGACGAACTGGGACACGCTGCTTTTACCGCCTGTCATAACGGAAAACCCATTGGTTCATTCCATCTTCAGGTACCTGGTATTCATAACGTATCCAACGCGCTGTCCTCCATCGCTGCTGCTGAACTTCTTGGACTTTCCACAGAAGTTATTTCTCAGGGACTGGAAAGCTTCACAGGAACCAATCGCCGGTTCCAGCTGAAGGGGACCATTGGCGACGTGACGATCATTGACGACTACGCCCATCACCCCACAGAAATCGAAGCCACCCTTCATGCAGCCGCGAATTATCCCCACAAAAAAATATGGTGTGTTTTTCAGCCTCATACATATACCAGAACCAAGGCTCTGCTTCCGGAATTCGCTCAGGCGCTTTCCCTGACAGATCACGTCATCCTTGCAGATATCTATGCCGCAAGAGAGACAGATACCTTGGGCATTTCTTCCAGGGATCTGCAAAAACAGATTCTGGAAAAGGGTACCCCATGTGAATACTTCCCCACCTTCGATGAAATCGAAAACTTTTTGTTGGAGAACTGTACTCCGGGAGACGTAGTGATTACCATGGGCGCCGGAGATGTGGTTACCATCGGTGAACATTTGCTGGGAAAATAGTTTTTCCTTTTCCACATATTTACCACTTTGTATCCACCATCCCCCTGGGAGTTATCCCCACTTTGCAAACCCTTTATTTATAAGGCTTTTAATAAGTTATCCACATTATCCACATGTTTATACACATTTTTCCTGTGTTAAGCATGTGGATTTTTTCACAATTAATCCACTTTACATAATTCGACATCTTTTTTCGTCAAATTCTCTGTTTTCCCTACAAATACAACATTTTTCAGGTTTGCAATAATTTTTATCCTCCGCACTTTCCACATTATCCACATTATCCACATTTTCATTGTGGATGAATTTCTTCTTTCCACAATCAGCTATAAAAAGCCAGATTCCCAGGGGGAAAAAAATAACATATTCTCTTTTCAAATATCTTGTGCTATAATCCAGATATCCGGGATACAGGTCAGACAACAGCCTGTATCCTTTCCAACGTATAAAGAAAGCAGGTTACGATGCATATGATCACACTTACGGATTCCCGCGAACAGAATGTCACGGTGTTATCCAATTCCTTTATTGACAACTACATGCCCAAGGCCAACGGAGAATTTGTCAAGGTATATATCTATCTTCTGCGTCTTCTCTCTCAGGCGCCGGTTTCTTTTGGTCTGGAACAGATGGCAGACCGTCTTCTCTGTACTGAAAAGGATATTCTCCGGGGACTGAAATACTGGCAGAAGGAAGGCTTGCTTTCCCTGACCTTTGACGAGAACAAAAAACCGGTATCTATCTGCCTGATTCATCCCGGAGAGGCTTCTGCCTCCCTCCCGGAAAGCGCAGCGGCCATATCTCCTTCCCCGGCCCCATATTCCTCTTCCCAACCGGAACAGGAACCGCCGAAGGAGATCAAAATGTCTCTTACGCCAGACCGGGTCAAAGAGCTGAAACAAAACGAAGATATCATTCAGCTTCTTTATATTGCAGAACAGTATCTGGGCAAAACCCTTACACCCACAGAGATGCAGAAACTCCTGTTCTTCTATGATGAACTGAAGCTTTCTCCGGATCTCATCGAGTATCTCATCGAATACTGTGTCAGCCGGGGACATAAAAGTATTCGTTATATTGAGACGGTAGCCATGGCATGGGCCAGTGACGGAATCACCACGGTAGCTATGGCCAAGGATGCCTGCTCCCGCTACCGCAAGGAATACTTCACCATTTTAAAGGCTATGGGAATTCAGGGACGAAACCCTGTAGAAACCGAAATTTCCATGATGGATACCTGGCTGAAGGATTTCTGTTTTTCCATGGAACTGATCCAGGAGGCCTGCAACCGCACAGTTCTTCAAACAGGACAGGCCAGTTTCCAGTACACCAACAAAATCCTTACCGGCTGGAAGAAGAAGAACGTACATACCCTAAACGATGTTCGCCTTCTGGATGCAGAACACCAGAAACGTAAGCTGGAGAAGAACGCTGCCCGCCGCAGTTCCGGCAATTCTTCCTCCTCCAACCGCTTTAATAATTTCCAACAGCGGGAATATGATTTTGAGGAATACGAAAAACGGCTTTTGAACCAGTAATTCTTCCCCAAAAGCCAAGCACAAAGAAAAGGAGGCTGCTGTGCCTTTACAAAATTACCAATACGACACCATTATGAGAGAATACAGCCGGCGTCAGGCAGAAAACCGCCGCACGCTGGAGGATCATCGAAAGGAAGCCTACGAGAAGATTCCGCGTCTTTCTGAAATCGACCAGGAAGTGGCCACGCTAAGCGCAAAAAAAGCCAGGGCCCTTTTAGGGGGCAAAGCTTCCGGACTTGAGGATCTCCGCTCCGATATCTCTCTCTTATCCCAGGAGCGCATTGCTTTGCTCCTAACCAACGGTTATCCCCAGGATTATCTGGAGCTTTCTTACACCTGTCCCTTATGTCAGGATACCGGCTATGTGGGCAGCAAAAAATGTTCCTGTTTCAAAAAAGCAGAGATTGAATTGCTTTATACTCAGTCCAATCTGAAAGAAATTCTGGAAAAAGAGAATTTTGACCACTTTTCATTTGCGTTTTATTCTGATACAATAAAGAATGAAGCCACTGGCTTATCCGCTCTGGATACTGCCCGAAAGGCTTATGAAATCTCTCAGAGCTTTGTCAGGGACTTTGATACACGTTTTGAGAATCTGTTTTTCTACGGAAATACCGGTGTAGGAAAAACCTTTCTCTCCCACTGCATTGCTCACGAACTGCTGGAGAGCGCTCACTGCGTTCTTTATTTCTCTGCCTTTGATCTTTTTGATCTTCTGGCTCAGAGTACCTTTTCCCGTAAGGGAGAAGCCAGTGACAGCGAGGATTTCATTTTTAACTGCGATCTTTTGATCATTGACGATCTGGGAACGGAGCTGACCAACAGTTTTGTATCTTCCCAGTTGTTTTTATGTATCAATGAACGAATTATGCGCCAAAAATCTACGATTATTTCTACAAATCTGAAGCTGGAAAACTTCTCGGAAATCTATTCTGAGAGAACTTTTTCCCGCATTGCCAGCAACTACCATATGGTAAAGCTCATCGGGAAGGATATTCGCATACAGAAAATATTTTTAGGAGGAAAATAAGTATGGCACAGGTAACAACAAAAGATTTGGCTACACTCCCTACGGGACGTCTGGGGCTCATTCCACTGGAGAGCTGCAACAGTCTTGGAGCAAAGGTAAATGACTGGTTGGTTCAATGGAGAAAGGAGCGCAGTCAGCCCGGACTGGACCCCTTTGCATTTGAAGGCTATCAGAGAGATTCTTACATCATCCCTGTCAGCAACCCCCGTTTTGGCTCCGGAGAAGCCAAATGTGTCATTTCTGAATCCGTCCGCGGAGATGATATTTATATCATGGTTGACGTATGCAACTACAGTCTGACCTACCCCATCGGAAAATACACAAATTTAATGTCTCCAGACGATCACTTCCAGGATCTGAAGCGTGTCATCGGAGCAATCGGCGGAAAAGCCCGCCGTATCAATGTCATCATGCCTTACCTTTACGAAAGCCGCCAGAGCAAACGTGTGGGAAGAGAGTCCTTAGACTGTGCTACTGCGCTACAGGAGCTGATCAGCATGGGGGCAGAAAACATTATTACTTTTGATGCCCATGATGCCCGCATCCAGAATGCAACACCGCTCCATGGTTTTGAGACTGTACAGCCATCCTACCAGTTCATCAAGGCTCTTCTGAACCATGAGGATGGTCTTCACATCGACAATGAACATTTCATGATCATCAGCCCGGATGAAGGCAGCATGGGACGTGCCATCTACCTGGCAAACATCCTAGGTGTAGATATGGGAATGTATTACAAGCGTCTGGATTACTCCCGTTCTGTAAACGGACGCCATCCAATCGCAGCTTACGAATTCCTTGGACCAAAACTGTCTGGAAAAGATGTAATCCTTGTGGATGATATGATTTCTTCCGGAGATACCGTCATTAAAATCGCATCCCTTTTAAAACAAAGAGGCGCAGGCAGAATCTATATCTGTTCTACCTTTGGACTGTTTACCGACGGTCTTGCAAAATTTGACGAAGCTCACAAGGCCGGAGCTTTTGACAAGCTTCTTACCACCAATCTGGTTTATCAGACACCAGAACTTTTGGAAAAACCATATTACATCAGCTGCGATATGAGTAAATATATCGCCCTGATCATTGACACCTTAAATCATGATTTATCCGTCAGCCATCTTCTCAATCCGGTTGACCGTATCAAGCGCTGTGTAAACAACTATATGGCACGTTACGAAAAATAATTCTTTTCAAAAAAACACGGGCGGTTTCCAAGGAAACCGTTCCCGTGTTTTTTTATCTTAGTGTGCATGGCAAAAAATCTATACCTCCTGCACACTGCCACTGTATTTATTTAGATTCTGGAGGAAGAATCCCCTCCTCTTCCGTAAAAATAGGATGACCTCGAAACTTCTCCAACAATTCATCATACTTCTTCGCATCCTCCGGAGTTCCCCATTTCACCCGAATCATCTTCGTAACCCCCGGATACTGACCAGGATAAGACATGGTCATTGCCCCGTTTCCGTAAATCTTAAAGACATCTCCACTGGAAATGTTTTCCCGTTTCAGAGCTTTTCCATGTTCATCAAATACTTGTCCGTCCGGAAACTCCGCTTCAAAAGGCGTTTCTGTGTCTTCCTGTACAAATAGATATTCCCCATGAGTACCAAGCTCTACATACATAGCCTCTATCGCCAATTCTTCCTCTCTTTGCTTTTCCAGCTCTGCCTGATGACCCACAAAAAGCCAAAATCCGGCTACCATGCAGATCAGCGCAAGGGTGAGAACCACCATCAAAACCTTTCGGATTTTTTCGTTCATATCCATTCCTCCCGGCCTTTATTTTTTATAACGTAAGTTTCTTATAGGGAATTCCCTCTCTGTCCAGTATCTCCATTTCCCTCTTATGACATGTACTGATAATCACCTGTCTTTTTTCTTTGTGGAGCCAGTGAAGCACAGAAGCCAGGCGTTCCTCGTCATACATGCCGAACACATCATCCAGAATCACCGGAAAACGCTCTTTTGCGCAAAGCAGCTCTCCTGCCGCCATACGAAGGGCAAAATAAATCTGCTCCATGGTTCCCCTGCTTAAACGCTCCAAAGGTATGGTACGCTCCTGAGTATTTACCATCATATGAAAATCTCCGTCCATTAACACATCCCCGTATTTTCCCCCGGTAATCTCCCGAAGGATTTCTGAGGTGCGCTCCCGAAGACGTTCTCCAATCTGATTGTGGATATTTCCGGAAAGGGCTTCAATGGTGTCCATGGCAAGGTTAATGGCCTCAATCTCCGTCTCTTCCATCAACGGCAGATACGCTTTTTCCGCACATTCCTGATATTCTGTCTGCAGGTTGGAAAGAGCTGTCACCTTTTCTTCATAAGCCTCATCCAGGTTCTGTCGGTTCCACTTCAGTTTTTCCTGTTTCTGAGTCCATCTGGCTTTCATACGTTTCCGCTTATACAGTTCTCTGGAAATCTGTCTCTGATGATAGATTTCCATTGCCAGCAGCAAAACTCCCACCAGCGTAGTGAGAACCATGGGGAGCACCTGTCCTGGCATCAGCTTTCCAAAGAGCAAAAGCGCTGTTGCTGTAAGGATAAAGGTCAGAACCATTCCCCCTGTCACCACGTTTTTCCGTTTCTCCATCAGACGAATCCGTCCATCCAGAATCGCCTCTCCGCCCTCTTCTCCTTCATTCATACGCAGAGAAGCCTCTTTTTCCTGGATACTAGACTGGCGTGTTTTCAGTTCTTCCATTTCTGCACGAATATATTCCATCTTATCTGCCAGGCGTTCCTGCTCCTTCTGGGTTTCCCTGCGGGAACGGTCCGCCTGTACCTGATAGCCCTTCCTGGTCATCTTCAACATCTGTATGGCGCGCCCCAAGTCCACAGAGCTGTCCCCGGTTCCCTGGTAGCTGGCCATGTAATTCTGAAGCTCCCTCACCAGATCCTGTCCGGTCACACTTTTTAGCTGAGCCACAGAAACTGTGTTTTCATAGACAATCTCACTGATTCCTCCCAGAACCGTATCCAGATTTCCCTTTTCCACATCCAGAAGTTCTCCGGTATCTTCACAGAAGAGCTCGCTGCTCTGGTTGCTCTTATGGAAATTCCGACTTAAACGATATGATCTTCCTCCGCTTGTAAACCACAGAGTTCCTCCGTAAACAGCCGGATTTTCCCATGGCTCGTACGTGGTATAGGCATCGTTTCTGGCCGCCTTTCCCCTCTGTCTCTGAACGCCGTAAAACATACTTTTAATAAAATTATGGGTGGTTGTTTTCCCACTTTCGTTTTCTCCATAAAGCACATTGATACCTGGAGAAAGAGTCAGAGACTTGTCGTGTATTTTTCCGAAATTTTTTATTGTCAAACCTTTGATAATCATATTTTCCTTCTATCTGCCTGTCTCCAGCAATGCCTGAATCCCATAATAAAGTGCCTTTTCTTCTACAATGCTTCTGTCTCTGGACAGAAAATACGCGATATAATCTCCCACCAGAGTCCCGCTGTATTTTTTCTGCAGACTCTCCAGATCATAAGCGGGTCTGGATTCATCCAGGACCTCAATGATATTTCCAAGGCTTTTCAGCTTTTCCACAAGAAGCAGAAATTCCGGAGCGCGATACCCCTTCAGCAGAACCTTGTAAATATTCTTTCCGCCTCGCTTCATAATATCCATTTTCAGCATTTCTTCCAGAGAAAACTGGGTGGAATCCTCCCGGAGCGTCAAAAGAATCTGCTGATAAGAACGGCTGGCAAAGGGTACGAACCGGGTTTTTACCTGTCCATCCTCAAACCGTCCCTCCACATAACCGTGTTCTCCCAGATCATTCCGGTCAATGGGTTCCAGCGCCCCTGCATACACAACCCGGTCCCGAACCAGTGTCTGGGGTTTATGGATATGCCCCAGCGCCACATAATCAAAGCCTGCGTCAGCCAGCTCTGTTCCACTGAAGGGAATATGCTTTTCATCTCCTCCATGGGCCAGAAGCACATAGAAATCATCCCCTTCGCCTGGTCTTGCTCCGCTGTAAAGAGGCTGAGAAATTTCCTGATGATGGTAGCTCATTCCATATACCGATACACCCAGTTTCTCATCCCGCACACAGGTAAGCTTTTCTTCTGAAAAGAATACCACATTGGGTTCCCAGACAAAGTTCCGGTAAAAAGAATCCGGCTTGATATAATCGTGATTTCCCGCCATAAGAAACACTTTGGTGTCGGGAATGGTGGAAAACAGATAATTGATCTCTTTCAGTTCGCGAAGAAGAGGCTGACGGTGAAACAAATCTCCGGCTATAAATAACAAATCCACCGGATTGTCACGGATAACCGCAATAACCCGGCGGAATGTTTCCCAGATTTCTTCCTCCCGCTCCTCGCTCCACGGGAAGCCCCTGTCAGGGGCCGCCCCTAAATGCACATCTGCAAGATGAATAAATCGTATCATTCAGTGTTACTCCTTATAAATCACAGTTCTTCACAGTTCTCGGGAACGGTACTACGTCACGGATATTGCCAATGCCAGTCAGATACATAACGCAGCGCTCAAAGCCAAGTCCGTATCCGGAATGGCGGGTAGAACCATATTTACGAAGATCCAGATAGAAATCATAATCTTCAGCCTTCAGACCCAGCTCATCCATGCGGGCTTTCAGCTTCTCATAATCATCCTCTCTCTGGCTTCCTCCCATGATCTCACCGATTCCCGGTACCAGACAGTCCATAGCTGCTACTGTCTTTCCATCCTCGTTCATCTTCATATAGAACGCCTTAATTTCCTTCGGATAATCGGTTACAAAAATCGGTTTCTTAAAAATCTGCTCTGTCAGATAGCGCTCATGCTCTGTCTGCAGGTCGCAGCCCCAGAATACCTTATAATCAAATTTGTCATTGTTCTTCTCCAGAAGTTCTACTGCTTCTGTATAAGTAACACGGGCAAACTCAGAGTTCATAACATGGTTTAAACGATCCAGAAGTCCCTTATCTACAAAAGAGTTAAAGAAGTTCATCTCTTCCGGAGCATTCTCCAGCACATAACGAATGATATATTTCAGCATAGCTTCTGCCAGATCCATATTGTCATCCAGATCTGCAAATGCACATTCCGGCTCTACCATCCAGAACTCTGCTGCATGACGGGTTGTATTGGAATTCTCTGCGCGGAAAGTCGGTCCGAAAGTATAGATATTCCGGAATGCCTGTGCAAAGGTCTCTCCATTTAACTGACCGCTTACTGTAAGATTGGTCTCCTTACCAAAGAAATCCTGGCTGTAATCCACATTTCCCTGATCATCCATGGGGATGTTCTTCATATCCAGTGTGGTTACCTGGAACATTTCTCCAGCGCCCTCACAGTCACTTCCTGTGATCAGCGGAGTATGCACATAAACAAATCCTCTCTCCTGGAAGAATTTATGAATGGCATATGCACAGAGAGAACGTACACGGAACACTGCCTGGAAGGTATTGGTTCTTGGACGCAGATGAGTCATGGTTCTTAAATACTCCATGCTGTGACGTTTCTTCTGAAGGGGATAATCCGGTGCGGAAGCGCCTTCCAGAGTTACTTCTGTCGCCTGAATCTCAAATGGCTGTTTCGCTGAAGGAGTGGCAACCAGAGTTCCCTTCACTACAATGGCAGCGCCTACATTCAGCTTGCTGATCTCTGCAAAGTTATCCATGGTGTCATGATAAACAATCTGCAGGGTTTCAAAGAAAGAACCGTCATGGAGTACAATAAAACCAAATGTCTTGGAATCTCTGACACTTCTTACCCAACCGCCTACGGTAATTTCTTTGTCCAGGAATTTCTCCCTTTCTCTGTAAATCTCTTTTACTGTTGTGAGTTTCATAATCTATTCCTCTTTCTATCCTGAATAATCGTATAGTATGTTTCGTTTCATTATAGACTATTCCCGGATTTCATGCAAGGTGTATTCTGGGAATCTTCCGGTATTTTACCAACACAGCAGCTTCTTGCTGATTCGTACTGGAATAATCCTGGGAAGAGGTTTTTTCCTCTTCTCCGCTATAAACGATTTCCTGGACATCCTCCTGGATGATTTCCTCGCCATAATCGTAATTTATGGCAGTTTCCTGACTGGAATTATACTCCTTTAACATCTGATAGAACTGTTCGTAGTCCTCAATATGCGCAACTGTCTATTAGTGTTCTTTTAACGGGATTTTGTTGCATGAAGGAAGCTTAAATTCTTATTTGTTTTTATCATAAGAATCTTGTACATATTTTTGCCGGTATTCTTTTGGTGTCATTTTGTGTTTTGAATAAAAAATATTATAAAAATGCGTCCGGTTTGTAAACCCCAATCTGGAAATAATATGGGAAATCGAATCGTCAGTTTTTAACAGATAAAACTCTGCTTTTCGTATAATAAATGTCATGGAATATTCGAAAAGCGTCATACCTGTATATTTTTTTGATATACGATTCAAGTAATCTCCACTATAATTAAGCAGCCTGGAAAGTTCATGTCGTGACAGCTGTCGTTCTGAATCCTCCAAAAGATGTGTTAATTTTGTAAAAATCAGAAAATCATTATTATAATCGATATCAACGGTAGTGGTATGATAAAGTTCTTTATTTGATAAATAATCAAATAATTGATATATGTAACCATTGATAAAAAAAGAAGAGCCGGCTACAGGAGAAAAAAGAATTTTTGCTATTTTTTCCTCTAATTCATAGATTGCCTCATAGGAATCTTTATTATGAAAAACCGGAAAAAAATCCAAATATTCTTTTTTTGTCAGATTCTCATCTGACGCATTTTCATATAAAAACTGAAAAAGTGTATGTAGAGAAGAGTTGTTCTCAATAGAAAAATATAGTTCAGAAGCGGATTCCAGTAATTGTTTTACATAGCCTTTTGATAAATTCAAAAAGAAAATCCGAAAATCCTTCGATAGTTTTTCCAAATGACGAAGATTACAATTTACAATACACCCAGTCCCCGCCGGATAGATTCGTTCTGTATTTTCAATCTTAAAAGCAACCTCCCCCTGCTGAACAAACATAAATTCAAAAAAATCATGTTGATGCAATGGACGTTTTAACATTGCGTTTAAAATTTCTTCGTCATCGATCAAGGCTTGTGAAAAAGCATCCGGAGAAAAATTTACAATTTTAAAATATCTTTTTTCCAGATCAGAACGATACGTTTCAAGCACAACACTAAATGGTGTATCCATATGATAATAATGATTAAAATTACTGTGAGAGTTATGTACTTTTAAAAAATTGGAACAAAATTCATCGAGAGATTTTCTATTATTTTCCATATTTCACCTCATTATTCGCGAATATGATACAAAATATTTTTTCCAGGTCTTTATTCAGCATTGTAGTAAAAATTTTTTTATACTAAAATAGCACTATACTAATTAGGATTATAGTGCATTTTTCAATGTACTACAACAATGTATTCATTCGAATGAAAAAAAAGTCTGTAACAAATACGGGTGTAACTTAAATGGAGGGAATTATGAACGAAAAGAAATATCTGAAATGGTATCAGAAGATTGCATACGGCGCTGGAGATCTCGCCTCAAACTGTAGTTATGGATTAGTATCCAGCTTCCTGTTGCTATACTTATCTGATACAATGGGAATGAATACAGGAATCATAGGAACATTAATGTTATTTTCTAAAATATTGGATGGAGTTACCGACGTCTTTTTCGGAAGAATGATTGATAAAACCAAAAGCAAATTGGGCAAAGCACGTCCATGGATGCTTTATGCTCAAATAGGCGTATCGCTCTGTTTATTATTATTGTTTTCTGTACCCAATATGGGACAGACTGCACAATACGTTTATTTCTTTGTCTTCTACACAAGCTTAAATGCAATATTTTATACTGCAAATGGAATTGCCTATTCTACCTTATCCGCACTGATCACCAAAAATTCTACCGAACGAGTACAGTTAGGTTCCATCCGTTTTATGTTCGCAGTCGTAACAAACATTGTGATGGGATTTGCTGTAACTAATGCGGTTTCTTATTTCGGCGGCGGAGCAAAAGGTTGGAGAATGGTTGCGCTGATCTGCGCCTTCATTGGTCTGGTGGTAAATACGATCAGTTGTTTAGCAGTAAAAGAAGTTCCTGATGAAAATTACGAAGCTTTGCCACAGGATACCAAAAAACCAGATGATAAACTGAGCTTTTTTGATACCATTAAAATTCTATTTGCCAACAAATATTATATTATGATCCTTGTATTATATATTGTGTACTATATTATGAGTGGCTTAACAACCGGCAGTGGAATTTACTTTACAACTTATGTATTAGGAGATGCCTCTTTATTGGGTTCTTTCTCCATGATGAAAATGTTCCCGGTCATTATCGCATTGGCATTTACTCCTGCGCTTGTAAAAAAGACGGGTAGTATGCAAAAAGTAAATTTCTGGGGTTATATGATCAGTACATTTTTAGGCGTATTTTTCATTTACTTCGCAATTAAAAGAAATGTACCCATGCTTCTGCTGACTATGTTTGTAAAAGGTATTTTTGCGGGAACCCTTAGCGGAACCTTAAACGCTTTAATCGCTGAAATCAGTGGCTATACCTACCGAACAAAAAAGGTACATATGGATGGTACTATGTTTAGCTGTTCTTCTCTTGGAGTAAAAGTCGGAGGCGGTATTGGTACTGCAGCAGTCGGCTGGCTTTTAAATCTGGGAGGATATGTTGGTACAGCAACTGTACAGTCTCCAGGTGCAATCCATATGATTTTTCATATGTATATTACACTCCCGGTGATATTTGGTATTATTATTACAATAATCTTAGGAATGTTAAACGTAGAAAAAGCAAATAAAGAGTGGGATAAAGAACATAATGCTGAAAAATAATTTTAATGAAAACTGGAAATTTGTAAAAGGATGTATACCATCCTTATCCACATTAAACATGTATGGAAAGGAAGCAGAAACGCTCTCTCTTCCTCATGATGCTATGATTCACGAAACCCCTTGCGCCACAACAAGAAACGGTGGTGCGACCGGATTTTATCCGGGAGGGATCTATACTTATTTTAAAACCTTTACTGCCCCGAACGATTGGCAGGATAAAACAATCCTCCTGGAATTTGAGGGTGTTTACGAAAAAGCAATGGTATATCTGAACGGCGCATTGATCAAGACAAACTCCTATGGCTATTCCAATTTCTATGTTTCTCTTGACCGGTATTTGAAATATGGAGAAGAAAATGAACTGAAAGTAATCGCAGACAACTCATCTGAACAAAACAGCAGATGGTATACCGGAAGTGGTATTTACAGAAATGTCAATCTATTTGTTGGTGAATTGATACAGATTCCTGTCAATGGTCTCCGTATTACTACTCTGGAAGCAGAAGAAGATTTTGCAATCGTCGAATTTGTAACAACTGTTTTGAATCAGACCAGGCGAAAAGAAAAACTTCACGTCCAAATTGAAATGTTAGACGAAGAAGGACGCCTCATAAAAGATATGGTTCACTTAACCGCTTTCGGAAATTCTGAATATCAGGTTCGCCAGACACTTACTATTCCCAATCCCAGGTTATGGAGTTGTGATACCCCCCATTTATATTCATGCAAAGTAAAAATTTCTGGCGAAGAAAAAACATGGGACACAAGCCATATGGAATTTGGTATCAGACGAATCACTCTGGATTCCATCCATGGACTTAGGCTCAATGGTAAACCAGTAAAATTACGTGGAACCTGTATCCATCATGACAATGGAATCCTTGGCGCTGCCACCTACAGGGAAGCCGAATACCGTAAATGTAAATTGCTGAAACAAGCAGGATTTAATAGTGTACGAAGCGCTCACCATCCAGCAGCGAAAGATTTCCTTGATGCCTGTGATAGATATGGAATTTTAGTCATGGATGAATTGTGTGACATGTGGACCATTCACAAAAACGATCATGACTATGCGTTTTCATTTTTAGAAGAATGGAAAAACATTGCAGATAACATGGTACAAAAAGATTATAATCATCCATGTGTAATCATGTATTCTATTGGCAACGAAATTCAGGAAGTGGGAACAGAACGTGGCGCGGAAATCAATCGTACAATCTGCAATTATCTAAAAGATAAGGATGGAACACGCTTCACAACCAATGGCATAAATGGTTTGAATGCAGCCGGAGCAAATATGTATCCAATCATGCAGGATCTGATGCCTCTGTTAAAAAAAGGAACTTCCACTGACAGAACCAACGACCAATCCGGCAGTAATGCTATCAATAGCTTCATGAAATTCATGGAAGGGGAAGTAGGAGATGCTTTTGCAACGCATCCACTTATGACCCAAGTCCTGCAGGAAAGTTGTGAGTCTATGGATATCATTGGATTAAATTACTTAACAGGAAGGCACTTATTAGATGCTAAACAGTATCCAAATAAATGTGTTTTGGGAACTGAAACTTTTCCAGCAGATATTGCAAGACTCTGGGATATTGTAATGAAATCGCCTCAGATATTAGGCGATTTTACATGGACCGGATACGATTATCTGGGGGAAGCAGGATGCGGTATTTTCTACTATGATGGAAAAAATAACTTTGGAAGCCACTTTCCAGATCGACTTGCATATATCGGAGATATTGATTTAACCGGTTACAGACGTCCTATCAGTTATTTGCGTGAAATTGTATATGGAATGCGAAAAGCCCCCTACATTGCAGTAGAACGAGTAGACCATTTTGGCCTGACTCATTCCAAAACCCCCTGGATGTTAAAAGATAATATCGCTTCCTGGACATGGAACGGATATGAAGGAAAACCGGCAATGATAGATGTTTATTCAAATGCAGAAGAAGTTGAGTTATTCCTAAACGGAAACTCTCTTGGCCGAAAACCAGCCGGAAAAAATGTAGGATATATAAGTAGCTTTTCTTGTAAATACGAACCAGGAGAATTAGTCTCTGTCAGCTACCAGAATGGAAAAGAATGTGGTCGTCATAGTTTACAAACAGCAGGAAGTCCTGCCCACGTTAAAACAAAGATTTTTAAAGATTCCTTTATAAAGAGCGAAAAACGACTTATTTTTATTGAATTAAGCCTGGTAGACGAAAATGGAATCGAAACACTGACGGATGACCGGGAAATATGCATAACCTCTGACAATGGCATTGAAATCCTGGCAATGGGAAATGCCAATCCGCAGGCAACTCTCTCTTACGATGAACATTGTTGGCCTACCTACCACGGAAGACTTCTACTCGCCGCCCGAATAACCAATCCTTCAGCAAACCCTGCCATAAACGTGTCATTGGATCATAAAACAGAATCCATTGTTTTGAGTAATATATTTTCCAAGTGAAAACATATATTACAAAAAATCCCCGAAGATACAAACTTCGGGGATTTTTGCTGCATTGCTTATGAACAACTTCATCATTTTGCCTGTCGGCATTATAGCATATGCTTTTCACCCTTGCAATAACAAAATGCCTATATTCAAAGTTTTTTTTATTTTTAATCCCACTAGGATATAACATAATCGTCCGAATTCCTCTGCGTGTAAATAGAATAAACTCTTTTATGATGTATTTCTATAATCTCGTCAGCAAGATTTATTTTTTTCATATAGGTAGACGATAAAATCAATAATGTAATTTTATTTTTTCTTAACTTGTAAATTAAATCCGTAATAAATGCTCTGGTCTGGTAATCGCTTTCTACAAAGGGACTACATATTACAGCAAGCTTTGGATGAATAAAAATAATATGCTGATACAACAATTTATACAATTCTTCTTTTGTCAATTCTGATAAATATTTATGAAATACCACATCTCCTAATTCTTTTCGCGCTTCCATATATAATAATTTCTGTATATTTTTTCTTACAATTTTTTGTTTACTTTTTCTTTCTATTCCCATAGTCAAATTTTCCATATACGTCAGATCCATATATGGCATAGTTCTGTATGCATTTACAAGAACAAAAGAGATTCCATAAGGAAATAGTTCCTTTCTTGTATATTCATCTAGCAGTTTATCCTGAAAATATATAGATCCAGAGTATATTTCTTCCTTTTTCTGCAAAACAGACATGATATTTTCTTGAACTCGATGATTTGCAACCATCACAATACACTGACCTTCATATAGCTTAAATGTAAGTTTTTGCTTCATAAGATAAAACCCCCTGTGATTTATATATTCAGTTAAATTATAATCCAGAAGAGTACTGCATAACAATTTCCTGGCTAAACTCATTTTTCGCAATTTCTCCGGCGCTGACCCCTTCGTGTAAAATCAGAATTCTGTCGGACATTCCAAGAAGCTCTTCCATTTCCGAGGAAATGATGACAATCGCTATACCTGTAGCAGCCAAATCTGCAAGTAGTCTATAGATTTCCTGTTTTGCACCTACATCAACGCCTCTTGTCGGTTCATCCATAAAAATCACCTTACACTCTGCTGCCAGCCATTTCGCTAAAACAATTTTCTGCTGATTGCCTCCACTAAGCGAACTGGCTTTTGTATCTATGCTTGGTGCTTTTATCCTGAGATTTTCCCATTCTTTTGTTGCTATTTTTCGTTCTTTTATTTTGTTTACCACTCCCATATCTGAAATTTTTTTCAATATAGGGAGTGATGTATTGTAACATATACTGTAAGCAAGAAGCAAACCTTGACGTTTTCTATCTTCCGTTACAAACCCGATTCCAAGCTTCACTGCATCTTCTGGGCGATTAATCTTTACTTTTTTTCCCTCCAAATATATTTCACCTGCATATCGCAAATCTGCCCCATAAACTGCTCTCAAAAGTTCTGTTCTTCCTGCACCTACAAGTCCCCCGATTCCCAGAATTTCTCCTGCTCTTACTTTAAAAGATATATCCTGTACTTTTTCGGAATAAATATGTTTCGCTTCAAATACTACATCTCCAATCTCTCCTTTTTTCTCTGGATATTCGTAAGAAAGTTCACGGCCTACCATAGCTTTGATAAGTTTTGGAGTATCAAATTCTTCAATAGTTCCCGTAGTAATCAGTTTTCTATCCCTTAATACACTGATTCTATCACCGATTTTAAATAATTCTGGTAGTCTATGAGAAATATAAATAATAACATAGCCTTTTTTCTTTAATTCCATTACTATGTTTAGAAGCTTATCTACCTCATCTTCTGTAAGTGGTGCTGTGGGTTCATCAAGAATTAGTACCTTGATATCTTTCGCAAGTGCTTTTCCTATTTCCACAAACTGCATATATGAAACCGTCAAATATTTTACAATTTCCCCGGTATCGATTTCTATATTCATTCTGTCAAAAACTTCTCTGGCTCGTTTTTTTAGCTTTTTAATATCAAACAATTTAGAATCAACTGATTTTTCACCCAGATACATATTTTATGCGACAGTAAGATCTTCTGCAAGATTAAATTCTTGATAAACAACTTCTATCCCCAGGTCTTTCGAAAGTTTCGGGGTCATTGCATTATATTCTTTTCCCTCAAAACTGATAACACCAGAATCTGGCTGATCAGCCCCGGATATCATTTTGATAAAAGTCGATTTACCTGCACCATTCTCACCAACAAGGCAATGTACTTCTCCTTCCAAAAAATCTATTGAAACATTATCCAAAGCCTGCACGCCTGGATAATGCTTGGAAATATTCCTTAAAGATAAAACAACTTTTTTATCAGCCATAAGCATTCTCCATTTTCATCCAGTAAAGTGATTCTCCGGACAACACCACGTGTGACCGGAGAATCCAATTCATTAATTTTTACTATTTAACATACAGTGTCGGATGTGAAATCCAGTCTTCTTCTACGTTTTCAGATGTAACAGAAACCATAGGAAGGATAACGCTGTCCGTTTCAACTCCGTCAAGTTGTTTTACACAAGCTAGAAGAGCCATTGCGCCACCATCATAAACATCAAGACCAACGTCACCTCTCATGATAGTTCCATCAGCAACCATATCAATAGCATCATTTACACCATCATTGTCTACGATATTTTGGTGCAAAAACCAGATGGTACTTGCATTCCCACGCTGTATGACTTAAACTATTCTTATCCATTTTGGATACCTTCTTGATAATGTTTTGTGAATTTTGCGGACCCACTTTTATATTATCACAGGAGGTTTTTTACTTGAAGCTAAAGCTATTCTCTCCACCTGCCTAGCAGGTGGTTTATTTTATTGCCATACAAAAAGAAAAAGAGAGCTAACTGACTAATCAAAATCAGTTAGTTCTCTTTTTATGAATAATGAAAAAATGTTGCCATTTCGTTGCCACGGAGGGCTTCAATCCCTCACAAACCCAGTCATTCTGGGCTTTTTCGGACCTCTGAAATTATTCCCACTCGACGAATACTAATCAATTTTATTTAGGAATTATTCTCTGTCGAGTATGTAAATCTTTTGATTATTTGATATATCCATATTATCCTGCCTATACGGGCTAATGTTATCATTTTGTTATCGGCATTGATAACACTCACTCGGTAACTGCGGATAATAGCATTATGTTTCGTGTTAAATTATAAATGTATTTCTTTCACTTTTATTTAATAAAATCTTCAACCTGTTGTAGTAACATATTCCAATCTGTTCCCGTGACTGCTCCAGAGGCAAGTGTTACTGCAAGTTTCATAGAAAATCGCCTGCAAATTTTTTGATTCCTGCAAGAGCCTTTCCTATACGATTTTTTTTCGGAACATCGCTTTTCAACTGCTCCTGAATCATTTCCAAATCATCTTTCACGTTCTCGATTTCTTCTGAGTCAACTCCCTGTATCTCAGGCAACGATGCAAGTAATTTATCAATCAGAGTAATCATACTGCGCCTTAATATGACACGCTTCATCTTCAGGCGGATTAAAATCTGCCCACCCTGAACAACCTATAGCGTAGCATTTCTTAAAATCATAATCAATACCTGAGATTTTATTTTTAATGAATCCTGATATCAGCTCATTTCCATTAATAAATTTCAAAAAACGTGAAAGGTTTATGTCTGCTGTATCATCAGTACTATTAAGCAGATTACTTGATAATCTGCGAAATTCTAAACTCATTTTTCTTAATTCTAATCTATTCATATATCCACCCCACAGTACGGACAAAATACCTTTGCCGCTCCGGCACAATAAAGCACCTTCACTCTGCGACCACAGCAAGAACAAGTAAACTCTGTTTCCGTAGTATCTTTATCCTTTAATTCTTTTGTTGCTACCTTTTTCAGTGGCTTAAAGTCCATTTTTATCAGACTCTTGGAACGATTAACTGACCTCTGCATTTTCTTAAAAGTCTTGTTCAATTCCTCTACCATATGATTATAAGCTATTGCCTGCGCCTGCTCGATTACATCTGATGACAGAAATTCATTTTTCTCTTTTGCCAGGCCGCAATATGGACAAAACAATTCTTTAAAAGGTTCCTCATCATTCTGATATTCTCCAGCTTGCAATTTAAATTCTGAGTCGCAATAAGGGCACTCGAAGGTTACATATCCTTCGCTATCCCCCTGAATGGTTATTGTAAAATTTTCTGTTGACACGTCCTGCACCTCCCTTATCTTAAATCTCCATTTCTTAATTATTTTCTCTTGAATCCTCAATCAAATTTTGCTTCAACGCCTGAATCGTGTCTTGGTTCTTTTTAAGAAGTTCCAACTGCCTGTACGCCTTTTCCCTTAATATTTTCAGCCTTTCAATTTTGGGCACTTCTTGCCTTATTAAATCGGCATTTGTATCTTCTAGATTGATAAGTACCACCAATTCCTCTGCCGAAGCAAAATCTCTGATATTCGGTGTTTTTCCACTTATTCCTTTTTCATTTCTCCATTGCGCCGCCGTTTTTCCAAACAAAGCCATATTCAAAATATCAGCTTCTGAAGCATATGTATATGCCATCTCCTGCGGAGATAATGTCGGTGTTATCAGAAATTCCTTTACAGCATCTGTATGGATACGATAATTTATTTTTGAAAGTTCTCTCTTTGCATCCCATCCAATCGCTAATCGGTTTGCTTCGTCTTTCTTTAACCGCTGATAGTCCTTGATAATATAGAGTTTAAATTCCGGTGAAATCCACGAAGCAAACTCAAAAGCAATATCTGTATGGGCATAAGTGCCACCATACCGGCCCGATTTTGATACGACACCGATTGCGTCTGTTGCTTTTATCCATTGCTGCGGTGTCAGCGTAAACGCATTATCTCCCGACTCCGCTTTAAACCTATCGAATTCGATAGGTTTAAAATTGGGATTGTGAATTTGTTCCCACAAGCCCAAAAACGAAATCGTGGAATGGTTACGCATCCAGTTTGCCACCACGATAAAAGCATTATCAGGATTTTTATATTTGGCAATGTCAGTCAACGAAATATAAGCGTCCTCATTAACAATATCGCCCATTACTCTGATTTCTGTTCCATTAGCGTCTATTTTCATGTTTTTCATTGTTTCTCTCACCCCTCTCATGTTATTTTTCAAATATACGATTTGCTTGTGTCACAAGTATATCACATACCATCTAACAAATAAATTCACAGTTAAATTTTTACGTTGATAACAAATTTCAATGTCTATTTCCGTGAAATATGGATAATAGAAAACAACAGGCAATCATATAGACCACCTGTCGTTCAAAATAACTCATATTAGATTTTTCTTATTCCCACTCAATCGTTGCACATGGCTTCGGAGACAGATCATAGCAAACACGATTTACATTGGGCACTTCTGCCAGAATCCGGTCTGTAATCTTCAGAAGGATATCCCACGGAATCTGCTCGATCTCTGCTGTCATAGCATCAATGGTATTTACTGCACGAAGGATAACCGGATACTCGAAGCAGCGGGCATTGTTCTTCACACCCACAGACTTGAAGTCCGGAACAACAGTAAAATACTGCCATACAGTCTTATCCAGTCCAGCCTTTGCAAACTCTTCACGAAGAATCGCATCAGATTCTCTTACTGCTTCCAGGCGGTCTCTGGTAATTGCGCCAAGGCATCTTACACCAAGTCCTGGTCCTGGGAATGGCTGACGGTAAACCATATCGTGAGGAAGTCCCAGTTCTACACCACATGCGCGAACCTCATCCTTAAACAGCTGTTTCAGAGGCTCTACCAGTTTAAATTTCAGATCTTCCGGAAGTCCGCCTACGTTGTGATGAGATTTCACTACCTTAGCGGTCTTGGTTCCGCTCTCTACGATATCCGGATAAATGGTTCCCTGGCCAAGGAACTCTACACCATCCAGCTTATATGCCTCTTCTGCAAATACGTTGATAAACTCAGCGCCAATAATTTTTCTCTTTTCTTCTGGATCTGCCACATTTTCCAGTTTTCCAAGGAAACGTTCCACAGCATCCACATAAATCAGGTTGGCATCCATCTGGTTACGGAATACCTCTACAACACTCTCAGACTCGCCTTTACGCATCAGTCCGTGATTTACGTGTACACAGGTAAGCTGCTTGCCAATAGCCTTGATCAGAAGAGCTGCAACAACAGAACTGTCCACACCTCCGGACAGAGCCAGAAGTACCTTCTTATCTCCCACCTGATTGCGAATCAACTCGATCTGGTCTTCAATGAAATTCTTCATGTTCCAGTTGGCTTCCGCATGACAGGTATCAAATACAAATTCCTTCAGAAGCTTCTCATATGCTTCTCCTTCCGGCCAGGATTCCAGTTTCTTCTCACAAAGAGCCGGCGCATGGTCTACCGCCATAAATGGATATCCGGTTTCATAGATTTCCGGGCGTACATCAATGCTTACCCCATCTACCACACGGTTTTCTCCACCGTTAATGATTACACCCTTTACGTTGGGAAGAGCCTTTAATTCTTCTGCGGTAATATCATGGGGATAAATCTCACTGTAAACCCCAAGTTCACGGATTGCACGTGCCAGAGCTGTATTCTCTGTGTTTCCAAGATCCAGAATTACTATCATATCCTGTTTCATAAATCTCTCATCCTCCTGTGTATCTAAGTTTTTTTGCAGCTTTAAAAATCCAAGAACGATCCAGCGTTCTTACTGTGAAATGTTTCAGGACTCGCATAAAAGGGTCTCAAAAACCCTGTAAACCAAGTATAGCATAGAACCCCCATCAAAAAAAGCCCCCGAAATGAGAAATTCAGGGGCTTTCTTTCAAAAAATCAAAACATCTTCCCGTGTATCTCTTACGCCTTGTTCACTACATTGATACACTGTTGATAGATTCGCTTATATGTTTTTGTGGTGTAGTGGAGTCCGTCATCTGTACCGCTGTCCACTCCATTGACACTGGCATCTGTACCAAAGCCGGTCTGCATCAGATAGGAGTACATATCAATGTAGGTATAGTTTCCTCCATTACACAATCCGCTCTGTATGGCACTGTTAAATGCCCGCACTTCCTTCTCCGGTCTGGAGGTTTTGCCTGACGCCTGAATCATCTTATCATTCACCGGATTGACGGACATATAGAACAGCTTACAGCCTTTTTTCTGCAATACAGAAGCAAGACTGTTCATATAGGAAATGTAATTGGAACTGTTATACAAATCGTTAATTCCAAAGTTAAAGATAACTGCTGTTTTCTTCTGAAGAATGCTGTTACTTCCATCTTTTACCAGTTCCATCAATTTCATATATCCCTCTGACTTCAGCCAGCTTAGACCTGCACCATCCAGACATACATAGGAAACCCCCTGGGTAATGGAAGAACCAAACTGATTCGACAGCGTTGTCTGCATACGCCGGGTTCTGGAATCCCCCACAAAGATCACCTGTTTATACTTCCGAAGATCTGGCTGTGCCAGATATTCTGCCGTGATCTCCTGCTCATTGCTTCTGTTAAAGACCACCGCATACAGATGTAGATTTTCGTTAATCTTCAGTGTCTCTCCCACTTCGTATTCCGGATTCACAGACTGGCTGGGTTTCGTGGACCAGCCCATCATGGTGTAATTCTGCTTATTGGAAACTCCCGGCAAAATCAGGGAATTGCCTTTTCCAACTCTCAGTTCTTTATAAATTGCGCCGCTGTTTTGGTGAAGTGTTACGGTTACAGACTCTATCTGAACTGCATAGAAAGAAGTATTTTTCGTTACCTTATACTTTGTTTCTTCACGATTGGTCACAGAACTGCTATTTTTCTTCGTAGTCCATCCCCGATTCAGATAACCGGAACGTTCTGGAACCTCCGGAAGCGTAATAGTCGTTCCCTGTTCCACTTTCTTGCTCAATTTTTTGTATGCGCTGTTGGAGGAGCCATTTCCCAGATAAAAATTCACGGTATAGTACGCGCTTTTTTTGCGTACCGCATAGAATTTCATGCTTTTGGTAACCTTGACTTTGCTTCCTTCTTTATAGAGGGGCTTGCTTCCCTTCAGCGTGGTAGTCCAGCCGATATTCTGATATCCCTTGGCCTTAGGTACTTCCGGCAAAACCATGTAGGCATTCTTGGAAACTTTACGGTTCAGGGACGTATACACCTTGCTCTTACTGGTTCCACTGTTGTTATTAAAGGTGACCGAATACGTGGGTACCTTCTTACGCACTGCATACAGTGTCATATTTTTCGTTATTTTCAAGGTCTGACCTTCCAGATATTTGGCTTCGGATGCATTTTTCTTCGTAGACCATCCAAGAGCTGTATATCCGGTTACCACAGGAACCTTTGGAAGTTTCACCTTCGTACCGGTGAGTACAGACTGCTCCAATGCATAAAATTGGGAATTGGCAGAGCCATTGGGATTCTGAAAATTCAACGTCCGTACCTTAGATACCGCATAACGGATCATATAGAAGTTCATATTGGTACGAACAGTTATTTTTTCACCGATTTCATACTGGACTGTTCTTCCGCTTTTTACGGTAGTCCAGCCGAAATTCTTATATTTACTGTTGGGAAAATCAGGCAAAGACAGCGTAGAACCTTCCGCTACCTTGATCTGACCACCCTTAAAAAATGCTGTTCCGGAATTGTTATAAAAGGTCACTGTACACATAGGCTGTCCCTGTACTGCGTACAGAATCAGTATTCCATTCATCACATATTCTGCCAACAGCTCTTCTGGTTTGACTGTCAGCTCTTCTCCTGCTTCCAGCTTCATTTCATCGCTATCTTCCAGGTCCCATTTCCAGCCGCTGCCCTCTGCCCCCTCATATCCGGGAACCTGAGGAAGCTCTACGGTCTCTCCGACTTTTGTCTGTATCTCCAGAGTTTCATAGAACGCATCCCCGGTTTTATCTGCAAAGATAATGCGGAGAGGATCTCCATTCTGGATCAGGTTGGAATCTCCTGGTTCTTCCGGCATCCCACTTGGCGCCTTACTTGGCGTCGGTATTTCCGTTGATACCCCATCTTCAAATATTTCTATTTCTCCTGTCGAAGGGGCAGAAGAATCCGGCGTTTCCGTTACTCCAGGCGTTTCTGCTGGTCCGGAGGTAAAAAGATCTCCGGCAAACTCTTCTGACGGTGCTTCAAACGCCGCGGCAGATACATTCACACCAGTGAACAGCATCGCCATAACCAGCAGATAACACAGGCAGGTTCTCATTGGATTTTTTCTTGCTTTTTGTTTCTTCATAAACTCTCCTCTGCTTTCGCGCAACAGTCTCCCGACTGTTGCCGTTCACTTTTGGACCAGCACCTCTGGACTGTCCCTGTTTTTCCTCATAAGTATAAAGGATTCCTCTCTGTCTTTCAACTAATCAACCTCATTTTATAAAGATTTCATTTTATTGGTCCTGACAAAATTTTCCTCCCTTTATAATATATAATCTCTCGGAATCTTCAGCCCAGTAAAATCAAGGGTTTCAGATTCCTTTTTA
>SAMEA3387494__coassemble_1867_pt1 | contig 45692 bp, 36 predicted proteins | sample SAMEA3387494__metabat2_low_PE_043 | metagenome-assembled genome bin SAMEA3387494 (sample SAMEA3387494) | Felis catus | biome: Faeces | place: United Kingdom | collected 2012
AAAAGGAATCTGAAAGCCTTGATTTTAGGGGGTTAAAGATTCCGAGAGATTATATTAAAGATAAGGAGGAAAAGATATGAAATTAAAAAAAGCAACGGCATTATTATGTGTAGGTGGAATGCTTTTAACACCAGTAACAGCAATGGCTGCAGAAACTTCAAATGAAGATTTGGAGGGTTCTCTGACTATTTGGGAACACAATTACAGCTTTGAGAATGCATTAAAAGCAGTAATTGAAGGCTTCCAGAAAAAATATCCAAATGTAGACGTTGAATACGAGATAAAAGATTCCGAATATTATAGCGTGTTGGCAACTGCTATTCAGTCCGGCGATGCACCTGACCTGTTCTATACAGATGGAAATTCAACAGCAAGTATGGAAGACTATGTAGAGAATGGTGCGCTGATGGATCTTACAGATACCGTTGACTGGTCAAGTTTGGGCGAGTGGAATATGGGAAGATCAAATATTGGCGATAAATTATATTCTGTTCCATGGCTGAATATGGATACAAGAACAGTTTATTATAACATTGACATGTTTGAAGAAAATGGCTGGAAAGTTCCAACTAAGTTTTCTGAATTTGAAGAACTTCTTGCAACCATTAAGGAAGCAGGCGTAACACCGATTTCAGCTTGTGGAACAGGTGCTTATGATTTGTTGTTCATGTATGAACCAATCATGGCTGCTATGGATGTGGAATATACAAAAGGTCTGTCCGATTATTCTGTAAAAGCAACGGATGCCCCCGCAAGAGATGCAATGAAGAAGATGGTAGAGTGGGCAGATAAAGGATACTATGGAGACAACTGGCTTGGTGTTGCAGATAGCAATGCGATGTTACTTGCTTTTACTTCAGGAGAAGCAGCAATGATGATTTCTGGTTCCTGGGATGCAACAGCAATTGCAGATAATAATCCAGAGTTAAATTATGGTGCATTTGCAATTCCATCTGAAGATGGTGTGACGGGTTTGGTTGGAACTCCTTCGACAGGATTCTCCGTTAGTGCAACAACCGAGAGCCCAGATGCAGCTCTTGCTTTTGCAAATTACTGTGCTTCCCTTGAGGCTCAGACGATTTGGGTACAGACAATGGGATCCGTATCATCTGTTCCAGAAATCGAAGCTTCCACAGAAATTTCAAAAGAGATTTCTGAAAGTGGTGGAGGAAACGTTTATACAAGCTGGCAGTCTGTGCTTGCTACACATTCTGTAGATGGAACAGCAGTTCCAACATGGGAAGAAGATTTTCCTAAAGTATTTTCAGGTGATATTACTGTAGACGAATTAATGGATGAGATTAGTGCAGTGATGGAATAATTATTATCCTGAATAGAAAAACCATTCGAAAAGGGTTGCTGCTGCAACCCTTTTCCTAATATAAGGAGGAAATATATGAGAAAAAAACATGCGCATGTTAAGTTCATACTTCCTGGCTTTGTGCTTTATACATGCTTTATCATCATTCCAATTATTTATGTGTTCTACTTGAGTTTTTTTAAATGGTCAGGGTTAGGTCCAAAAGAATTTGTAGCATTTGAAAATTTTAAAACCATTTTTACAGATGCAAAATTTTCCCCTATATTTTTCAAAGCATTTCTGAACAACATAAAATATTTGGCCTGTGTATGGTTGATTATCACTCCAATTCAGTATCTCATTGCATATCTGTTTTTTATCAAAATTCCGGCGCATAAGTATTTGCGTTTTATGATTTTTATGCCTTATGTCATTAGTTCTACAATCGTTGGTTTTTTTGCAACTATGATATTTAATCCGAATATTGGATTTTTGAATAAGTTTTTAGAAGCAGTAGGTTTAGGAAATTATCAAGGTGCATGGTTTGGAGATCCGAAGTGGGCATTTAAACTTATGATATTTTTAATCATCTGGCAGAGTTCTGCTTCTGGAACTATGATTTTTTATTCTAATTTCCTTGATATTTCCAAGGATGTTATGGAGGCCTGCAGAATTGATGGATGTTCAGAATGGCAGAGATTTCTTTACATTCTGGTGCCATTATCATTGCCGTCCTGTGCATCCATCATTACAATGAGTACAATTTGGGCATTGGCTCTGTTTGATATGCCATTCCTCTTAGGTGGTCAAAATGGTGGAATAAGTGGTAGTCTGGATTTTGCAAATCTGGTCTTTTATCGATACACCTTTGGAAGCACAATGAACGGAAAATCAGAAATGGGATTTGGTGCATCGATCTGTGTAGTTATGTTTATTGCTATGATGCTTGTTACCCTATTCCAGAATAAAATTTTGAAAAAATTTGAATACGAGAATTAAGAACGGGGGATGCAAGATGAAAAAAACAAAAAACAAAGAAAAAAACACAGAAATTCTTTCTCCTACCGGTAGGAATGTAAGAAGACTATGTACAGTTTTATTGCTTATTTATACCAGTTTTACGATTTTTGTGCTTCTCAGCACGTTATTAAGTTCCTTTAAAACAAAAACAGATTTGGTAACAAATTTTGCAGGATTTCCAAAGACATTTACACTGGAGCATTACAAAGAGGTTTTAGCAGAAGAAAGTTTATTACACTATTTTAAAAATAGTGTAATCGTTACGGTAGGAGGAACGTTGGGCTGTCTGTTTTTGGCTGCTACAACTGCATATGGAATTGCTCGTTACGAATTCAAAGGGAAAAACTTTCTGGTTAGTTATTTTTTAGTTGGAATGATGGTTCCTGTTCAGGTAAGTGTTCTTCCGTTGTTTATTATTTTAAGAAAAATAGGGCTAATCAATAATCTTTTAGGTTTGTTGTTGATCTACGTGTCAGGAATTTCTATGGCGTGTTTTATATTCCAGAAATTTTTCCATACGATTCCAGTTGCCTTGGAGGAATCGGCGAGAATTGACGGGGCAGGCGATATGAGGATTTTTTTTCAGATTGTTTTGCCACTATGTAAACCGGTTATCTCAACAGTTGCTTTAATTACATCCATAGGTTTTTGGAATGATTTTTATATGCCAATGATACTTCTTGGAAAAAAATCCGTAAATACGCTTACTTTGGTTATTTACAAATACATCGGTCAATTTACCAGGTATATGGGAGAATCTTTAGCAGCAGTTGTAATTACCCTTATACCGATCATTGCACTGTATTTTCTTTTTTCTTCACAAATTATAGAAGGTGTCAGTGGTGGTGCCGTAAAAGGATAAATTTTAAGTTTTGGGAGGATATTTGACATGAATGCGAAGTGGATATGGATAAATGAAGAAAAAAAAGAAAATCAAAGAGGTTGCTTCGGTTGTTTTTTTTATATGAGGAATGACCAAAATATGGAAGAGGTGGTATTGGAAATCAGTGCCTCTACTCGCTATATAGCATACCTTAATGGAAAGGAAATAGGAAGAGGTCCGATTCGCTCTGGAAGACATCAGCAATTTTTTGACAGATATTCCATTGATGACAAAATCTGTCAGGGAGAAAATTTTTTAGCTGTGAGAGTATGGGATTATGGATGGTCTACATATCAAACAGTTGCAAAGCCAGCGGGCCTGATTTTCGAGATCAAACAGGGAAACAAAACGGTTTGCTCCTCTGATAATGCGGTTTATGCAAGCCTTGATAAAGGCCATATGGAATATGCACCAAAGCGAAATGTAAATCTCGGATTCACAGATTACTACGATGCACAGAAATTTGACACTTGCTGGTTTGAAAAACCGGAGGTGGTGAAAAGCTGGCCATTTGCCATAGAAACCGAGGATGTGTGGGGAGAACTTGCGCAGAAAAAAATCAGACCGTATCAGTCGGAATGTGTGTATCCAAAACAAATCGTATCTGTGCAGCAGGTGAAAAAAGGATGTCAGCAGATAACTGTTAATACGCGAAAGGCCTTTTTTGGAAAGAGACTGGATGCAGACGAAACAACCTTTTCAGGGTTTATCGGATGTGAATTTAGCTGTGCAGAAGATATGGAAGGCGAGATTGCTTTCCCCAATCGCCTTTGGAATGGAATTATCGGTGATTTTAAAATTGACGATACTTACTATGAAGTTTCAAGAGAAAATCGTTCGATCTCTGTAAAACTTACAAAAGGCACACATCTTTTTCTGTTACAAATGTCTGGAAAAGTAGATGATCTGTATTGCCATATAGAATGGAAGTTTCCGGAAAACCTGGTATTTGAAAAACATCAGGAAGGTACTTCATTTTTTACAGTAGGTCCTACAAAGCATATCCAAAGTGCCATAGATGGATTCGCAGAAATTTATGGTGGCTTGAATGAGTTTGAAAAAATGGATCAGGAAACGGAAGAACATGAGAAAATATGGATGTCAGGTTCTCTGGCAGAATTGAAGCAGTGTTCCAAAGAAATGAATGTTCCCATGAATTGGGTGGAACCGAAATATGTATTTGAAGATATGTATTTTCTTTCTCTTGTGCGAACAGAAGAGGTGGTTTTGGAAGAAACTATTGGCAAAGAACTTCTTGGTATTTTGTGGAACAATGACGTAGATGCAGTGATCACACCTCCAGACAAAGGAGATTACAGAAGGATCATCGTTGACTTTGGAGATGTGTATGTGGGAAGTTTTGAATTCCTTTTAAAAGCTAAAGTAGGAACCATTATAGATGTGTATTGTTTTGAAAATATGTATGGTGGGGAAATCGACTACACAATAGGATTGAATAATGGATTTAGATACATCTGTAAAGAAGGGTGGCAAAAGTATTCTTGCATGACCAGAATGGGAGCAAGGTATGCCATGATCACTGTTCGAAATTCAGTAGATGATGTAAAAATCAGAGATTTTCATTTGCACTATATGACATATTCAAGTTCTGGAAGTGGCGAATTTATTTGTGATGATTATTTGTTGAATAGAATATGGGAAATGTGTTGTCAGACACATAAAGTATGTTCGGAAGATTGCTTTACAGATTCGCCTACATATGAACAGGCGTACTGGATTGGAGATGCACAGGTATCTGCTTATACCAATGGAATCCTTCATGGAGATTATGAATTTATTCGTCACAATCTAGAATTGGCAGTGACTGCAAGTGAAAACACAAAATTGATGAATGCTCTGACACCTACAGATTGGACAACAAGTATACCAATGTGGATGATGAACTGGATCATAGCAGTGCAACAATATATTGAGATTTGTGGAGATGAAACAATTATTGACAGCTTATATGATCCGATTAAAGATACGTTGACTTATTACGAAAAATTCATACAGCCAGATGGGGGCTTTTTGATTTGTGCCTGGAATATGCTGGATTGGGCAGCCTTGGATATCCATAATTATGGCGTGGTTACCGGCCATCAGGCAATTCTTGCATGGTGCTACAAGATTGCTTCGGATTTTGCGAAAAAAAGAGAACGTTTTGAAGACGCTGAACATTTTAACTATGTCAGAGAGCAGTTATTAAAATATATGGATCAAAAGATGTGGAATGAAGAGAAACAGGCATACATGGATGGATGGACGCCGGAGTATGGCTTGTCTAAAACAGTCAGCATCCAGACACATATCTTTTTGTATCTTTACGAAGGCATTATTGATGACAAGAAAAAAACAATTGTAGAAAAATATTTATTAGACACACCAGAAGATTTTATAAAAGTAGGTTCTCCATTTATGCTTAATTACCTTCATATGTGTTTGAACAAACTTGGAAAATCAGAAGAAGTATTAAATGACATTCACCAGAGGTGGGGAGAAATGCTCCATTATGATACAACCACGTGTTGGGAGGTGTTTCCAGGATTTTATGAGAACAGCCGAACCAGAAGTTACTGTCATTCCTGGTCTGCTTCACCAGTTGTATTTTGTCTGGAACAGATTTTGGGAATACAGAGAATAGATAATGGATGGAAAAAGATCAAAATACAGGTACCAGATTATATAGGAAAATGGTGTAAAGGAGCAGTGCCTACTCCATATGGCATTATCAGAGGCTGGTGGGAAAAAAATGAAAAAACGTATAAATTAATGGTGCCAAGACAAATAGAAATTGACATGAGTGCGATGGAAGGATGGAATGTGCAAGTGATTCCTCTTGACTGATATATAGGAGGTTCATATGCTTTTTATTTATGAAAAAATAGGCGAAATAATTAAGCAGATTAAGCAACGAGCATATTGTGAAATGGTTCCTGTAAATGGATGGAAAAGTAAGAATATGCATTTTCCGATTCAAGATGTTGTTAAGGTAGACACATCAGATTGGGAAGATGCGAATTTGAATATTCTGGGAAAGAGCAGTGGGAGTTATTATGGTTTGGTTGTGGATGTGACCATTCCTCCCTCTATGGATGGAATGCCCGTGGAACTCCAAATTTCCACGGGATGCGAAGGAGAATGGGATGCCACGAATCCGCAGATCGCTGCTTACGTAAATGGAAAACTGGTACAGGGATTAGATGTAAATCATAGAAGTGTTTATTTATCAGGAGCTGCAAGAGGTGGAGAAAAATATTCCATATTTATGTCTGTGTATACAGGGGAAAGTGGATACATATACAAGTGGAACAGCGTTTTAAAAGCCAAAAACAAAGCTGTTTATAAGTTATACTATGATTTATTGGTGCCCTGGCAATGTTTGGAATTGATGGAAGAGGAAAGCAAGGAATATTTTGATCTTCTGGGTGTGTTGGATGAAACCGTCAATATTTTGGATTTTCGGGCAGAGGATATTTTTGAAAAAAGCGTAAAAGAAGCAGATGCATATTTAAAGAAAGCCCTTGAGAAATTTCCTGTTTCAGATATTGTGGTTTCCTGCATTGGGCACACACATATTGATGTGGCATGGTTATGGACTTATGCAGTTACACAGGAAAAGGTAGCGAGAAGTTTTTCTACCGTATTAAGTTTGATGGAAAAGTATCCAGATTATCAATTTATGTCTAGCCAGGCACAATTATATAAATATGTAAAATGCAATCAGCCAGAACTCTATAAAAGAATCAAAGAACGCGTAAAGGAAGGGCGTTGGGAAACAGAAGGGGGAATGTTCGTAGAAGCGGACTGCAATCTGCCAAGCGGAGAATCCCTGGTCAGACAATTCGTATATGGAAAAAACTTCTTCAAGGAGGAATTTGGGAAAGACCACAAGATCTTATGGCTTCCGGACGTATTCGGTTATTCTGCTGCGTTGCCCCAGATTATGAAAGAATGTGGCATCCAAAGTTTCATGACGACAAAGATCAGTTGGAATGAAGTAAACCAAATACCATATGATAGTTTTTGGTGGGAAGGAATTGATGGAACCAGAATATTAACTCATTTTATTACAACCAGAGATTATGGGAAAAATGGCAAAAATATAAAGACAGGCAATGAATTTACGACCTCCTTTACAACGAACTATAATGGTGTTACCCATCCTTCGCAGATAAAAGGAGCATGGCAGAGATACCAGCAAAAAAATATAAATGACAATGTGCTTGTTTCTTATGGCTATGGAGATGGAGGCGGCGGACCAACGGAATGGATGTTGGAAACAGCAAACAGATTATCGGAAGGTAAGTATGGAGTACCAAAGGTAAAACAGGAAACAGCAGGAGAATTCTTTGAAAGACTTCATGATACCGCAGATCAAAAACAATTTCCGGTGTGGTCAGGAGAACTTTATCTGGAGTATCACAGAGGTACCTATACTTCTATGGCAGAGAATAAACGGAAAAATAGAAAAGGAGAATTTGCTCTTCAAAATGCAGAGAACTGGGCTGTATTGGCAGAAAGATATGGCAGTTATCCATACCCTTCAAAGATGCTTTATGAAGGTTGGGAAATTCTCATGAGAAATCAGTTTCATGATGTTTTACCAGGTTCAGCAATAGAAGAAGTTTATGTAGATTCGAAGAGTCAGTATGCAAATCTGGAAGAGATTACAGATCAAATAAAGAACGAAGCAATAGACGTTTTGCTCTCAAAAATAAAGGTGCATGAGGAAAATTCCATAGTAGTTTTTGATTCCAATGGATTGGAGATGGATGGAGTGGTTTCTGTCAATATGAAACATCTGGATAAAAAAACGATTTGCTCCGTGGTATCAGAGGAAGGGCATATGCCAGTGCAATGGTCCAAAGATGGAACACTTCTTTTCCGCGCCAGTCATATTCCTGCAAAAGGGTGGAAAACGTATCACTTATCATCCACAAATGTGGAATACTCATTTGAAAAAGCGTTTTTCTGTACAGAGAACGAAACTATGACACCATTTTACCATTTGGTCTGGAATGATTTTGGGCAGATCACATCGTTTTATGATAAGAGAGCTGGAAGAGAATTGCTGCAAGAGGGAAAATGTGCAAATGTTCTGATGACGTATGAAGATAAGCCGCATATCTTTGATAACTGGAATATTTTTGAATATTACAGAGAAAAAAGCTGGCCGGTGGAAAATTTAATTTCTCGCAAGGTGATAGAAAGTGGTCCGGTAAGAATGGCATTAGAATTGAAATGGAAGTATTTTGATTCTGAAATTACAGAAGTGTTGTACTTTTATCCGGACTCTCCAAGGATCGATATCCACACAGAGGTCAACTGGAGGGAAGATCAGATTTTACTGAAAGTTCTGTTTCCATTGGAATTAAACGCACGAGAAGCCACCTATGAAATCCAGTATGGAAATGTGAAGAGAACAATTACGCAGAACCAGTCCTGGGAACAGGCGCGATTTGAAGTCTGTTTCCAAAAATGGCTGGATCTGGCAGAATATGGTTATGGAGTAAGCTTTTTAAGCGATTGCAAATATGGAGTAAGTATTTACGACCGACAGGTAGAATTAACCTTGCTGAAAAGTGGTATGTATCCCAATCCAAAGGCAGACAGGGGACATCATGAATTTATATACTCTGTGTATCCACATGAAGGAAGCTGGCAGCAGGCAGGAACGGTATCAGAAGCTTATGAGCTTAACAATCCTTTATTTGCGAAAGTTAAAGAAAAAAGGGAATTGGAAGGAAATTTACCGGAAAAATTTGGGGCAATACATATTTCAGAAAAAAATGTAATCGTGGAGGTTTTGAAAAAAGCAGAGGATGGAGGATCAGAAGTTATTCGATTGTATGAATGCTGGAACAAAAGAACAAAAACTAAATTAACATTTGGAAAAAAAGTCAAAAAAATTAGCATTTGTAATATGCTAGAGGAAGAAAAAGAGATTTTGATTACAGAAGCACAGAATTGTGAATTGCTAATAAAACCGTATGAAATCTTAACATTAAGGCTTACATATGAATAAAGAATAGAAAGGTAAGTTGTGTTATGAGTAGTAGGAATAAAAAATATGAAATAGGTAGCGTAGAGAATAAAAAATTTTTAGAAGAGACACGCGAAAACCTTTTAAATTTCGGTCGTAAATTTCTTTCACCTGGAGGAAGCTCATACTATTTAGGAGATGATGGGAATCCATGGAAAAATAAAAACCGCGAAACATGGATTACAAGTCGTATGATACATGTGTATAGTATTGGAACTATGCTAGATTATACAGGAAGTAGTGAATTAGTAGATGGAGCGTTAAAAGGGCTTTGTGGGGAGCTAAAGGACAGGATAAATGGAGGATGGTATTCAGGTTTAACTCCAGAGCAGGGGATTTTGCCGAATAAACAATGTTATGCACATGCCTTTGTTATTTTGGCGGCGAGTTCGGCTATGCTTGCAGGGAAGAGTAAGGCAGATGAACTACTTCGCGAGGCATTAGAGGTGTTTGATCTTCGTTTTTGGAATGAAGAAGATGGATTAGCTTATGACACTTGGGATACAGATTTTAAGGTGTTGGAAGAGTATAGAGGAATTAATGCCAATATGCATACTGTAGAGGCTTTTTTGGCTGTAGCTGACGTAACTGGAGATGAAAAATATAGATTGCGCTCTGGAAGAATCATAGAGCGTGTTATACAATGGTCAGCTTGTAACGAGTGGAGAATTCCAGAACATTTTACAAAGGAATGGATTCCAAATTTGGACTATAATAAAGAAAAACCAACAGATCCTTTTAAGCCTTATGGTGCAACGCCAGGTCATGGAATTGAATGGGCACGACTAATTATTCAGTGGGCACTTTCTTATTGGAAAGAGAATAAAGATAAAACGAAGTACTACATAGAAGTGGCAGAAAATCTTTACAACAGAGCTGTAGAAGATGCATGGAATGTAGATGGAGAAGCTGGAATTGTTTATACCACAGATTGGAGGGGAAAACCGATTGTTCATGATAGAATGCATTGGACATTGGCGGAAGCTATTAATACATCTTCTGTTCTTTGGAATATAACAAAGAAAGAGAAATATTCAGAAGATTATAAGAAATATATGAGATACCTTGATGAGAAGGTTATCGATTATAAAAACGGTTCGTGGTTTCATCAGTTGGATATTCACAATAATGTAATAGGAACTGTGTGGCCTGGTAAATCAGATATTTATCATGCTCTGCAAGCAACATGGATTCCATATGGAACACCAGAAATTTCTATTGCTTCGGATATAGAGAGACGAATGAGATATTTATAGTAGAATTAAATGCATGTGGTGTGTTTTAGAGCGTACGGTATAAGGATTATACGGTACGCTCTAATGATAATTTTGTTAAAATATATAATATTTTGTTTATGGTTTTAATATAAAAAGATGTAATTAAGATTTTCTATGATAAATGAAAGAATTAAAATAATAACTCTGCGTCAATTGTAGAGATGATTTCTCGTAGGAAGCAAACGCATACCCCAATTGCTATTAATAATATACTATAATAACGAAAATATGCAATAGATCAGATTGAATTTTTTAATATTGTCATCCGCGAAAACAAGCCTGGATGAACGGTGATTGCGGCAACGGCAGAACTAACCTACCCCTCATATTCTTTAGTTGTTTTTCAAATTCTCTTATAAATGCTTTGAATTCAGTTTTGGACACCTAATGAATTATTTTGTGCTTTGTATTCCAAAAATTCTGCCCCCCTAATTTGGATATTGTTAGGCGTACGTATGACTTTTATCTTCATATTGAGGACGTAAAATATACATAAAATTTTTTTGCTTCATGTGATTGGGACTCTAAATCAAAATGAGTGAAATCACATTTTTCTTTCTTTTTCATATGCTAGGAAAGAAGGTGAAAAGGAGCAAATTTTATATGAGAATAAGAAAACGGCTGACTGCAGCAGCGCTTGCAGTTCTTCTGGCAGCGACGGCTCTGCCGGTTTCTGTTTTGGCAGAAGAGAAAAAGGAGGAGCTGACAGAGGTGACATTAAACGAAGTGGCGCATTCTATTTTTTATGCGCCTCAGTACGTTGCCATTGAAGAGGGATACTTTCAGGAGGAAGGGCTGGATCTGACCCTGGTTACGGGCTTTGGGGCAGATAAGGTAATGACAGCCGTGCTTTCCGGTGAGGCAGAAATCGGATTTATGGGTGCAGAAGCTTCTGTTTATGCGTATCAGGAAGGAGCCAATGATCCGGTGGTAAACTTTGCCCAGCTTACCCAGCGTGCCGGAAATTTTCTTGTAGCCAGAGAAGAAATGCCAGATTTTAAATGGGAAGATCTGAAAGGGAAAAAAGTGCTTGGCGGAAGAAAAGGCGGTATGCCGGAAATGGTTTTTGAGTATATTCTGAAAAAGAATGGACTGGATCCGAAAAAGGATTTGGAAATTGACCAGAGTATTGATTTTGGTTCCACGGCAGCCGCTTTTACAGGAGAAAATTCGGCGGATTACACGGTAGAATTTGAACCGTCGGCCACGGCGCTTGAAAAGGAAGGCGCTGGGCGCGTAGTAGCCTCTCTGGGCGTGGATTCCGGATATGTGCCTTACACCTCTTACAGCGCAAAAACCAGTTTTATGGAAGAACATCCGGAGGTGCTTCAGAAATTTACCAATGCTCTCCAACGTGGAATGGATCATGTGCAGACCCATACGCCAGAGGAAATCGCAGAAGTGATTGCGCCTCAATTCCCAGAAACAGATCTGGATACAGTTACAACCATTGTAAAACGATATTATGAGCAGGATACTTGGAAAGAAAATTTGATTTTTGAAGAGGAAAGCTTCCAGCTTCTTCAGGATATCTTGGAAGATGCCGGGGAGCTTTCCAAAAGAGTAGAATATGATCGTCTTGTAAATACAGAGTACGCAGAAAAAGCTGTGGAAAAATAAGAGAGTGAAAGAGGTGCAAGCCGGAACGAGGAAGTTCCGGCTTGATTTGGTGATATGGGAGGGGTTATTTTGTGGCTGGTGAATAAAAGATGTTGATTGGATGTTCTGGGGTCAGGATAATCATTTCTTTTAAGCATATGGCATGATCTTTGATAGAAAATGGTAAAGAAGTTCCCTGATATTGAAATTCTGTGACTGCATCAGTTTCTACTTCCAGTTCTCGTAACGGAAGAGTTCCGTATAGCACCTCAAGACAAATGTTGCCTCTTTGTTTTTTTACTAAGCCAAATCCGCTATCCAGAGACCAGAAAAAAACATAGGAATCATTGTGGATAGGATGAAAACCAATACGTTTTTGGTACATATCATATACGAATCCACTGTATACAAGTAGTAGGGCATAGCTAGAAAGAGAACGTGCATAATTGCTGCCGCATTCCAGTTCGTTCCAAGGATTTCTCTTATAACCATCATAATGATCACGTACTGCTTTTACACAGGTAATTCCTTCTTTTTCAAAACCATGTAAAATCATGTGGCTGGCAGCTTGATATTCAAAACCATGCATTGTTTCTTCGGAGTAGGGTACAGGAATAAAAGGTTTTTTTCTGTTTTGAGGATAAGAACAGATGATAGTTCCTTGTTCTTGATTCATACTGTAGATACGGCAGGGATTTACGTGTTCTCGCATATTTGAAATAAAATTGTATTTAAAAATAGATCGCAGAGCAGAAACCGTTTTCTCCGAATCACAGATATTGTCTAGGTTGAGCAAGTCAGCATGCCATTGTCCTAAAATCTGGTCAATGGAACATCCTTCTCCAATCTGATATTTGATTTCCTGGGTTTCCTCATTCCAGTAGCTGTTTACAGAGCTTGCACCATGCATGGAGACGCCATTGTTATATTTTTCCAGAATGGATTTGTCTCGGAGATTAATATTTTGGAAAAAATATTCTCCATTGTATAAGTCTTTGTTTAATTTTTCTTTTCCGTTTTTGTAAATGCGAAGAAACAGTTCTGATGTATCTTCCTCACCGAGAATATGGGCAAGTTTGGAGGCGGCCTGTAGAGCGGAAAGATACATGCTGCTAAGCCAGGAATTGGCACCAAATAATTCCATATCCAAGGTGTGGTGTTGGCGACCGGTAAGAATGCCTTCCTGCTGTGGATCCCAACAATCTGTATTTTTTTTACTCCATGCATACATAAGACTCTGTTTGACTTGCGGCCAGATGCTTTTCAGCCATGTGAGATCTCCAGAAATCAGAAATTCTCTATAAACACGTAAAATAGTTCCGAATTGACCGTCAGCAGCAGGTCTGTGATTAGTAGGACCGACTCCCAAAGGTAATTGAAGACGAAATCCCATTCCTCCATCTTCCTGCATGCTATACTTGTATTCGTTGATTCGTGCACTGCGTTCCAAATTTGGGAAAAGGAAGGCGAGTGCATACGCATAGGACCATACATGAGTACAGGTTCCTTCACAAGATCCCATATGTGCGTGGACACCCTCAAAAGCATAAAAGGAACCATCGCTGAGTCTTAAGCAGGTAGGGGATTTTAATACGGAAATATTTGCAGTTACAGCATCTTTTACTACATCAGGCAAAGAAGAAGCATAAATTGCTTGTTTGTATAAAAGTGTATTTTGGTAAAGACGGTTGAAATTCTTTAGGCTGTATATAGCACTTGCTCTGGAGTCAGAAAATAATGTGGCATAATAGTTTTTCCAAAGTGTAGACCGCCTTTTTTGGATTTCTTCTTCAGATAAGCCAATATGAGTGATTTCCCAATGATTATTCATGTATGGATTGGACCAGGACAGAATAAAAAGGATTTCTTTGGATTCTCCTGGTGCAATCTTGCAGTGAGCTGCAAGAGTAGCTATGTCTGAAGTCTCATTGGAATCGGGATTACATCTTGTTGTTTCATATAAGCGATTTGGTAATTTTCCTGGTTTTGTAAATTCTTGCCAAAACACAGAAGAATTATCAAACCATCTTCCGCGAAACCAGTATTCTTGGTGGCTGACGCAACTACAGTTAGTAGCAATGGTTAGATCTCCGTATTCAGTAGTAGTTTTTTCTTTAGTATTGGAGAGAAAGACCATTTTTACATCATCTTGTTCTTCATAGGTATGCATGGTTTCTGTACGGCAGTAATAATTATTGCAGGAGAGGGCTAAGGTATAAGAAAGCTCTTTGAGGCTTGTATTTTCAACTTGAAATTTAAAAAATGCTGCAGGAATAGAACTGTCATCCTCATTAGTTGGGATTAGAGGATTAAAGGCTATCATTTTTACTTTTCCTGGGAATTTGTGATGCTCAAAAACAAGCTCAGCGATAGGAAATTCTCCTTGAAAAGTACAAGAGTCAAAATGAGGAAATCCAGCCATAGTTCCTCGATCTGGTCCAAAACCATAACCGGTATATCGAGCTCTTTCTGTGCAACCGATATAATCTTTTTCCAGATCACTTTGTAGAATTCTTGCATCTATTACACCATGTTCATCTTCTGCTTTTATGGCGAAGTGGGTGAATTCAGCTGTAGTGTTCTTATTTGGCCTGTTTTTGATTTCAATATCTACTAGTCCGCCATTTCCGCCAAGCCCAATACAACCTGTTCCGATTCCGCCCAAAGGAAAAGAAATCTGAGCGGTGTGTTTTCCAGTGTACTTCATAGAATACCTTCTTTCTTTTTAAAATTTTTTTATAGTCAGCAGGTATTCGCTGGGAGGAATACCTGTAGCTTTTTTGAATTGTTTGCTAAAATAGCTTGCACTGGTAAATCCGGTTTTTTCTGCCACATAGGCTATATTTTCTATTCCATCAGAAAATAGTTCTATGGCCTTTTGAATACGTATTTTCCGGATATAATCATTGATGGTCATTTGTTTATCTCTTTTAAAACAATAGCAAAGATAACTGTAATTAGTATACAAAGCCTTTGCAATAGAAGAGATAGAAAGCTCAGAATCGTAGTAATATTTTAAAATATAAGCTTCTGCACGCTTGGTTGTATCAGAACTATCAGATTCTTCTTTGGAAATACTAATTGGATGTTTTTTCAAAGCAGCTAATGCTTCATGATAGGAAATGGAAATTTGAAAAAGCTCCTTTACAATATTTCCAATTCCAGCTTTACAGAAGAAGCCTTCCTGTCTGGCAAATTGCATAATCTTTTCTATGAGTATTAGATTTTCGGCTTCATATTCGCCATTTAAAACAAAAAACATACGCTTTTTACTGTCTATACATATTGCAAAAGAAAAGGTATGAAATGTTTTTGCGATCTTTTCTTTGAGTAGGTATAAATCTTCTGGAACTATAGGAAGTGGAATTTCTAAAACAGCAATTTGATAGCTGTTGAAATTTAAAAAAAAGTTTTCTGGAAGATTTTTAAGATGTTTTTCAGCATCTTGTATAAAAAGTGTACCTTCTGTTAAATCATTGTAGAAACGTTCTTGCTGAAACTGAAGATTTTCATTCTGAAGTTCAGATAATTGAAAAGAAAGTTTTTCTTTGACTTCTATTTTGCTCCTGATTTTTTTTAGAGAATCGATTAGTGCTGTGTAGTTAATTGGTTTTAGTATATAATCTGATACATTAAGAGAGATAGCTTGTTGGGCGTATTTAAATTCATCATAACCTGTTAAAATGATGTATTGACAGAATATATTTGATTCATTTAATTTTGTGATCAATTCAATACCATTTAGTTTTGGCATATTGATATCTATTACAGCAATGTCAGGTAAGCTTTTGCAAATCATGTCCAGAGCGGCTAAGCCGTTGTTAGCTTCACCGATGATTTGGATTCCAAGTTCCTTCCATGGGATCGTATTTTTTAAAGATAATCGTTCATAATATTCATCGTCTATCAAAACTGCTTTGAGCATAAAATTTCCTCCTAGTAATTTTTAATATATTCCTGCGCAGGGAAAGAAAGGATTATGCAGGTATACTCGGAAAGTTTACTGTCAATTTGAAAAGTAACCTGATTATTATAATAAATATTCAAACGCTTAACTACGCTAGCAACACCAAAATGGTTATCCGGATTACTATCATTTGAATGAATAGAATGGAGAATCTCTTTTTGTTTTTCTTCAGAGATACCTATTCCGTTATCATAAACTTCAATTACTACACGTCCTTCTGATAAATATCCGCTGACACATATAGTACCTTTTGAATCTTTTTCTTTGATTCCATGATAGATGGAATTTTCAATCAAAGGCTGTAAAGTTAGTTTTGGAATTGTATAGCAAAAAATGTCAGGACTGAAGGCAAGGACGTAATCCATAAATTCAATATAACGTTTTTTCTGAAGGCAAAGATAGTTTTCCAAAACTTTGATTTCCTGTGAGATTGAAATGATTGCTGATCCTTTGTTTAAAGATATTCGATAAAAACTGGATAAATTTTCGATAGAAGATAGCGCCTCCTGATTCATATCGCAGCGAATCATACTACTTATCATTTCAAGTACATTGTATAGAAAATGAGGTTTTACCTGTTCTTGTATCATCTGTAGTTCCATTTTTCTTTTAGCTTTTTGATTTTGTTTTTGCTCTTCCATCAGTTCTTGAATACGGTCTAAAAGTGAATTAAAGGTCATTCCTAGTTCTGCAATTTCATCTCTGGATTTTGGCTGAAAACGTATAGAAAGATTTCCTTTTTTCATACGATTCATTACATTTTTTAATTCCAAAATATGTTTAGTCTGAAGACGAGCGATGATTATGGAAATTAAAATAGCAAGAAAAATTCCATATATAGTAAAAGTAATCAGGGATGGAAAAGAGTACGGGAGCTCTTTGATTAAATCCTGATATGAGGATACTAATAGCAGGTGAATATCCAATTCAGGAAAAAAACGGGTGGTAATCACAAGGGAATCATTGGAAGTAGGAATGATTACGCTGCTGTCTTCCAAAAGAAGAGAGTAGCTGATTTCCATTTCCGTGAATAAATTAGTGGAAGCAGGAAGATTTTCCTTGGAACCAATAATATTAGTACCTTCTACCACATAAATCTTGTCATGATATGGTTGGAGAAGTCTGTTAAAAAAAGAAGTCTCCACAAAAAGGGTTACATAGCCAAGGATATGTCCATTTTCATCAAGAGAAGGAACAAGCAGAGAAAACACTTTATATACTTGTTTGTTTTTAAGAACTTCGATTGAAAATGTTTTTGTCCAGTGGGAAGATTGAGAAGATGTAGTAAATTCCTGCTTAGTGGTATCGTTAAAAAAGTAAGTGAGTCGATTTAAATTTAAAGTTTGTTCTCCTACAAAAAAGAAATCAGAATCCATAAGGGAAAGCGCGACAATACCATCTAATACTGTGGCATAAGGCTGTAAATAATCTTGGTTATTCATAGACTTATAAATGATTTTCCCCTGATTCTCAGATCGTTTGTAAGAGGAGTCTAGGAATTCCTTTACATTTGGGTCAGATGCAATAAGAGAACCGATTGCCTGAACAGAATTCAGATAAGTGGTAACATTGCTGGAAAAGGTATTCAGAGTGGCCAAATCGGATTCTCTTTTTTGAATAAGTGAGGTATTTAAATTTATTTTTTGTGCAATCAGAAAAAAGATGCAGATAGGCAAAATGATAGATAGTGCAGCTACAATAAAATATCTGATTGTGATTGAGTGTACAGAGAATTTCTTCATAGATAAGCTCCTTTACAGATGATGAGCTTATTATATATTGAAAAAACAGAAAAATAAATATGATTGGTAAGAAAACGAGAATAATACATGTGTTACCAGAATTTTACATTTACTTTTCCATAAATTGTTTTTATAGTTAAACCACAGATCCCAATCGTGTGGGAGTGACCGGTCAAAAAATTAAAAATAATTTTAAAGGAGGAAAGATTTATGAAGAAAAAAATGATTGCAGCACTTCTTTGTGCGTCTATGGTAATGGGAATTACAAGTGTACCAACAACGGTAATGGCAAAAGATAAAGATGTTACATTAACACTTGCGATGTGTGGCGATGGAACTACAAAAGCTGCTCTAGATGAACTTTTAGCCCAGTACACAGAAGAAACAGGCGTAAAAGTAGAGTCTATATTTATTGCTGGAAATTGGGGAGAATACTGTACAAAACTGCAGACTATGATTGGAGGGGGAGATGAAGTAGATTGTGCGATTCTTGCTATTGAAGGTGTAGAAAAGTTTCTTGGTATGGGGATTGCAGAACCAATTGATGATTGGATAGAAGCAAATCCGGAAATTTCAAAAGAGATTCTTGATGACACAAGTCCTTCCTTCCAGGAAGTTTTTAAGGATGAAGAAGGAAATACATATGCATTTCCATTTTCTTTTAACAATGTAGTTATGCATATGAATACAAATCGTTTAAAAGAGGCTGGACTGGAACTTCCAAAAGAAGACTGGTCAAAAGAAGACTTTTTGAAATATTGCGAAGCTCTTACAACAGAAAAAGATGGCGTGAAGCAATATGCAGTTGCAGTTCCTTACGGAGAATATTTCTGTGCTGAAGCATGGCTGTATAACAATGGAGCTTCTTTTATGAATGAAGATTTTACGGAGAGTACCATTAATGCTCCAGAATCTGTGGAAATTTTTCAGTTGTGGCAAGATTTAATTTATAAATATGGATATGCACCAATTCCAGAAGAAAATGTAAGCCCAATCGCACAGATTATTAATGGACAGGTTGCTATGGCTGCATATGGAAGATGGCCAACTGCAAACTATGTAGCAGATGATTTTAAAGATGTAGCAATTCAGTATTTGCCCTCTTTTTCAACAAACCAACAGATTGGCGGCGTAGATGGAATATTTACGTTGAAAAATTCCAAACATATTGAAGAAGCAAAGGAACTGGCAGCGTGGATGTCCCAGGCGGAGTTTGAAGGAGAATATCTTTCTGTAGGAAATATTCCAGCACTTCATTCATTGGCAGAGACAAAAATCTCTGAGCTTGGTATTCCAGAAAATAATCAGTTATTTTATCTGAACTCTAATACAGATATTTATAAACCAGTTAGTGCGCCTCCACAGTTTACAGAATGTTCTAATATTGTGTTAACTGCGATTTCTGAGATTTGTGTAAATCAGAGTGATGTACAGGAAACTCTGGATGCGGCAGCAGAAGAGATGAATGGAGTATTAGCAGAAAATAAATAGCAACAGAGGTTGATAGATATGAAAAAAACGATAGAAACCAGAACAAATTATGGACGAAAAAAAAGGAGAAAAGATAATTTATCTGCTTATCTGTTTCTGACACCAGCACTGATCTGTTTTATTTTGTTCATCGGAATTCCTGTGATTTTGTCAGGTGTGCTTTCGTTTTTTAAGTATGACTTGATTAATCCGCCAGAATTTATTGGATTGGATAATGTAAAAAAAATGTTGGGAGACAAAGGGTTAAGAAATTCCTTTGCTAATACATTTAAGTTTTTATTGATTTTATGTCCGATACATTGTGGATTAGGAATGGTGTTAGCGTTTTTGGTATATCGCTGCAATAGATTTCAATATTTTTTTAGAAGTGCTATTTATTTTCCTACAATCGTTACAACAGCATCTGTTGCAATTGCATGGGGGTATCTATTTTCTACCGACTCAGGAGCCATCAATTACTTTGTAAGGCTCCTGGGCGGGAGCAATATCCCATGGCTTACGAATCGAGTGGTAGTGTATGTAACTATTGCAATCTTTAGTTTTTGGAAATTTATAGGGACAACATTTCTTTATTATTTTATTGGAATGCAGAATATTCCACAAGGATACTATGAAGCGGCAGAGATTGATGGGGCCACTATATGGCAACGGTTTCGGTACGTAACACTTCCTCTTTTGAGTCCGACAATATTTTTTGTATTGATTACAAATATAGTAAGTGTTTTTCAGATTTTTGATGAACCGTATCTTTTGACAAATGGAGGACCAGGAACTGCAACAAAAACGATTGCACTGGAAATATATGAAACGGCTTTTCGGGATATGAATATTGGGTATGGTGGAACAATATCTTTTGTATTATTTGTAATCATATTGATTATTACAGTGATTCAGTATGTGGGACAAAATAAATGGGTGGTGTACGATTATGAATAAATTGAAAAATAAAATACCCAGAATATTTCTCTATGTGTTTTTGTTTACGTTGTGTATTTTAATGCTGGCACCTTTTGCCTGGATTATTTCTACTTCGTTAAGGCTTCCTAAAGACTCTTTTAAACTTCCACCCTCGTTTTTTCCGACCAGTTTTCATATCGAAAATTATAAAGAAGTTTTTCGGATATTTCCATTTGCAAAAGTACTTTTTAATAGTTTGAAGATTGCGCTAACAGTGATGGTTGCAAATACCTTTATATCTACTATGGCAGGATATGCATTTGCAAGGATTAAATTTATAGGGAGAGATGTTTTATTTCTTGTTTTATTGTCTGGTATGATGATTCCGGTACAGGCAAAATTAATTCCTACATATATTGTTATGTCAAAGATGGGACTGGTAGGTACTCATATGTCATTGATTTTACCGGCTATTATAAGTCCATTGAATATTTTTTTCGTAAGACAGTATATGAAAACAATACCGGATAGTTATGAAGACGCAGCCTATATCGATGGAGCTGGACGGATGAAAATTTATGCTTCTATTTTTCTTCCCATGTCGAAGTCAGTGATTGTGATGATTTCATTACTTACTTTTTTAGCATCCTGGAACGATTTTATCAATCCTTTGATTTTTATTTCAAAATATGATCGCATGACTATTCCTTTGGGAATAAAAACGTTAAGTGGAGCTATGGGGACAGGAAGTGTGTCTGTGGTATTAGCTGGAGTGACAATGTCTTTAGTTGTACCTACATTACTTTATTTATTTGGGCAGAAGCATATTATGCAAAGTATGGTGATGTCTGGGTTGAAATCATAAAAGCGGGAGGGAACAGGATATGAAACCGTTTCGTGAAGAATGGATAAAGAAAAATACAAAGACTTATACTAATCAAGATCAGGCATTTCGTGCATTGCTTGGTGGTATTGGAACAGGGAATGTCTCTTGGAATGCAGAAGGACGTTTATGTGATTTTGAAGTGATGAATCATCCGGATAAAGGTTTGAAAATTCCATACACATTTTTTTCTTTGTGGAGTTGTGCAGATGGGGAACAGCCAAAAGCATATGTGTTAGAAACAGAGCCGGAAGAAATTAGCGCAAAAGCGTTGGGTTATCCATCTGGCTATGTCTTAGGTCTGCCAAGAATGGATTCCTGTACAATTCGTACAAATTATCCATTTTTTAAATATCAATTTGAAAAAGAGGGACTTCCGCTGGAAATTAATATGGAATCATACACTCCTTTTATTCCATTGGATGAAAAAAATTCTGGTATTCCTGGGGCATGTATTAAGTATACGCTTACCAATCGTTCAGATAAACACGTGAAAGCTTCTGTTTGCGGAACTATGTACAATTTTACTGGATTTACCTCTTATGATGGATATGATAGATTGTATCAGGATGGAACTCCATGTAACATTGAACTGGATCAAAATGGTTTAAAAGGAATCTATTTTGAGAATGATGGGATGGACAGGAAAGCTGTTCATTACGGAAATTTGACATTAGTATCAGAAAATCAACAAGTAAGTGTGAAACCTTATTGGCAGAGTGGTGGATGGTGGGATGGAGCAGAAGAATTTTGGCAAGATTTTCGTGAGGATGGAGAACTTTGCAAAGATGTGGAGTCAAATGCAATAGGTTCCAATATTGCGGCATCTCAGACACCCAGAAAAGTGGGATCAGTATGTGTGATGGAAGAATTAGAGCCTGGAGAAACGAAGGAGTATAGTTTCTACTTTACCTGGTATTTTCCAAATCGCTATGGATGGTGGCCAGATGGTCATGCACTTCCAAAAGAGAAAAAATTTCATGATAAAATCTGGCAGAATTATTACAGCACCTTGTGGAAGGATTCCAGAGAAGTGGCAGAATACCTTTTCGAGGAAAAAAATATTCTTTGTAAACAGAGCAGAAACTTTGCTAATGCGCTTTACAGTACTACTTTGGATGCAGATGTGATAGAATCGCTAGTTTCTGCTATTACAGTAATACGGTCCAATACTTGTTTTCGGATTGGAGACGGTAAATTCTTTGCTTGGGAAGGTTGTTTTGAACGTGCAGGAAGTTGTGCGGGAACCTGTACTCATGTATGGAATTATGCGCAAGCAATGGCATTTTTGTTTCCTGGATTGGAGCGTAGTGCAAGACGAACAGAGTTTTTACAAGAGACAGATGAACATGGAAATATGGCATTCCGTGCCAAGCGTCTGCTTGATGGAGAAAAGTGGAAGATGCTTCCAGCAACAGATGGTCAGTTAGGGTGTGTACTTCGGGTGTTTCGGGAATGGAAACTCTCTGGTGATCGAGATTTTTTAAAAGAACTATGGGAAAAAGTAGTATCAGTGCTAGAATACTCTATCAAAATCTGGGACCCAGACGAGGATGGCGTTCTGGAGGCACAGCAGCATAACACCTATGATATTGAGTTTTACGGAATCAGTTCTCTCACAAATTCTATTTTTTATGCAGCTTTGAAAGCTGGTGCAGAAATGGCAGAATATCTTGGTGAAAAGGAGATGGCAGAAGGATGGAAGGCGCTTGCTGCTCATGGAAGCGAGAAAATGGATCGACTCTTGTGGAACGGTTCTTATTATGAACAGAAAATAGAAGAAGATATTGATAAATATAAATATCAATATGGTACAGGATGTCTTTCTGATCAGCTTCTTGGTCAGGAACTGGCTCATTTGTACGGTCTTGGATATATTCTTCCAAAAGCCCATGTCAGAAGTGCTGTTTATGAAATATATAAAAACAATTTCTTTAAATCTTTAAAAGAGCATGAGAGCGTTCAAAGGGTTTACGCATATCCAGATGAGTCTGGACTTGTACTTTGTTCCTGGCCCAAAGGAGGAAGACCAAAGCAGCCTTTTGTATACAGTGATGAAGTATGGACAGGAATTGAATATCAGGTAGCAACACATCTCATTTATGAAGGTTTTGTTGAAGAGGCTATGGAGATTATCCATGGAATCAGGAGACGTTACAATGGAAAGCGGAGAAGCCCGTATAATGAAATTGAGTGTGGAAATCATTACGCAAGATCCATGGCTGCTTGGGGATTATTGATTGCCTTATCTGGATTTGAGTATGATGTGGAAAAAGGAAAGACAGAGTTTCACCCAAGAGTTAATGAAAATGATTTTACCTGTTTTTATTCCGATGGAAAATCCTGGGGAATTTATACAGAAGGAAAGAAGATTTCATTTAAAGAAAATTGAAACAAGAAAATTTGCAACAAATATAAACAAAACGGAGTTGCCACAACTGGACAACTCCGTTTTGTTTATATTTGTTTATATAATTAAACTCAACAAGTTTAAAGATGAAGAATTATTTAAACTTAAAATAGTGAAAGATGCATAAAAAACGAAAGAAACAACTGTAAAACATGTAGAAAAAGCAAAAATAAGTTGAAATATAAACGAGAATATGATAATTTAAATTCAACAAAACAAATATTTAAACCAAACGGAATTAAAAGGTTTAAAAATAAGGAGGAAAAAGATATGAAGTTAAAAAAAGCAATCGCAACAGCTCTTGCAGGAACTATGGTATTTGGTAGTGCAGCAACCGTTAGTGCAGCGACTGAAGTGTCCTTTTGGACATTGAACACCAGACAGGAAGCAGTTGAACCTATTGTAGAAGCTTTTAATGCGGAAAATGAAGATATTAAAGTGACCGCTTCCTTCTATGATACAGATGGAATTAAAGATGCATGTAAGGTAGCCGCTTCCTCTGACAGTCTTCCAAGTATGTGGTTTAACTGGGGTGGAAGTCTGGGACAGTTTTATGTAGACAATGGAAAAACATATGACTTAACTGAATATGCAAAAACAAATGGATGGCATGATACCTACAGTGAAGGAGCTTTAAATCTTTGTACATTAAGTGACCAGCTTTGCGGTTATCCTACCAGCTATAATGTTCTTGGCGTATATTACAATAAGAGCATTTTTGAAGAATGTGGAATCGAAGTTCCGACTACTTTTGAAGAGTTTGAAGCAGCATGTGCAACCTTAAAAGAAGCTGGTTATGTACCAATGGCAGCAGCTGGTTTAAATGGATGGCATGTAATGAGATGGGTAGAACTTCTGGTAGAGCATTATGCAGGGGCAGAACTTCATGATAAGATGAATAGTTTTGAAGAAAGCTGGGATAACGAAGCAGTGGTAAAAGCTCTTACCAAATATAAAGAATGGGTAGATGCAGGATACTTCCCGGATGGATTTTTAACTGCAGACCCCAATGATACCATTATGTCTTTCGGTTCTGGCGAATGTGCAATGGATTTACAGGGACAGTGGTATGATGGTCAGTTGATTCAGAATGAACTGGATGTAGCGAATTATGGAACTTTTGCATTCCCATCTGTGGATTCCAACCGTATGTCTGCATTTGCAGAGATGACACAGTTTAATAAGAATTTATCAGAAGAAGAACTGGATGCCTGTGTGAAATTTATGGAATATTATCAGAGCGATGAAAATGTAGCAGAATATGGCGCATACTACAACTTACCACTTCCAAAGAACGGTGCAAAGGCACCAGAAGATCAGCTGAATGTGGACAGTATGATTGAAACCTCTAATACAAATGGAACCTTTACCATTACAGACCAGGCATTCCCAACAGAAGTGGCAGATGCATTGTTTAATGCACAGGATGCTATTGCAAATGGACAGATGACTCCAGAAGAAGGTGCAGCGAACATTCAGGCAGCAATTGAAGCATATCAGGCAAAATAAAGAAAAAAGACAAAAATGAGCAGGCCGGCATCTGCCGGCCTGCATTATTATCAGAAGATCCGTTAAAGAAGTAGGGAGGGACATCACAGAATGAAAAAAGAGAAAAAATCCAATTTTGGGGCATATGCCTTTTTGATTCCGGCAGCAGTTATTTACCTTTCTGTTATTGTAATCCCGGTATTTTATTCCCTGTTTATTAGTTTGTTTAAATGGAATGGAGTATCTGAAAAGGAATTTGTAGGATTTGGTAATTATGTGAATCTTTTTACCGCAGATCCCACATTTATGATCGCATTAAAAAACAACTTAATCTGGATTGTGCTTACAGTTTGTGTAACTATGACGGTAGCGCTTGGATTTGCAGTGCTTTTGAATAAGCAGTTTAAGGGAAGAACTGTATTTCGTGCTGTATTTTATTTTCCTTGTGTTATCGCTCCTATCGCGGTGGCGATTATCTGGAGATGGATTTACAATCCAAATATTGGCTTTATTAATCAGTTTTGCAAGTTTTTTGGTATTGATTTTAAACAGACCTGGATTTCGGATCCGGAAGTCAGCTTATTTGCCATTTTCGTTGCAGCACTTTGGCAGGGAATTGGGCAGCCGATGATTCTGTTTCTGGCGGGACTTCAGTCGGTGCCGGTGGATGTATTGGAGGCAGCAACTATTGATGGAGCCGGACCAGTGAGAAAATTCTTTAGGATTACGGTTCCGCTTATGAAAGAAAGTTTTGTGATTGTTCTGGCTACTTTGATCGTGGCAGCAATGAAGGTTTATGATGTGGTACAAGGACTTACAGGAGGCGGACCGAATAATTCGACACAGATGTTAGCAACCTACATGTATTCTCAGACCTTCCAATATAATAATGTAGGTATGGGTACGGCTGTTGCCTGTGTTATGGTAGCAATGATGCTGATTGTCATTGTTCCATATGTATCCTTTACGGCAAAAGAAAAGTAGGAGGGACAGATGGATGAGTGGAAAAAGTAAAAAAATAACAAAAAAAGTAATCTTATATTTAGTTTTGGCAGTTCTGGCAATTATCTGGATTATTCCTATTTTTACTTTAATTGCAACCTCCTTGAAGCATAAAAAAGATTTTATGAGCGGATTAAGTCTGTTTCAGCTTCCGGCACAGATTGCATGGGATAACTTTTCCAATGCCATTACGCAGGGACGATTGTTTACTTATATGAAGAATGACCTGATTGTATCTTCCTTAAAGGTTCCGTTGGGAATCTTTGTGGGATCTCTGGCAGCATTTTCTTTGACGCGGTTAAACATTAAACATAAGACAGGTATTTTTATTTTCTTCCTGATTGGTATGATGCTTCCTATGCAGACAGCTCTTGTTCCTATTAACATGATTTACAGTAAGCTGAATCTTTTGAATACATATTTTGGACTTTTCTATGTGTATATTGGTTTTGGACTTTCTTATTGTATCCTGGTCATGAGAGGCTTTATGCTGGGAATTCCCAAAGACATTGATGAGGCAGCTTATATTGATGGATGTACGAAATGGCAGTTGTTTTTTAAAATTATTCTTCCCATTGCAAAACCAGCAGTAGCAACTTTGTTTATCACAGACTTTTTATCCACATGGAATGAATATCTTCTGGCCAGCGTCATTATCAATGACAATGCATTAAAAACTGTTCCTGTTGGTATTATGACTTTTGTGGGAGAACATGGTACGGATTATGGATTGCTCTGTGCAGGTGTGCTGATTTCTGTTCTTCCGGTAATGATTGTGTACCTGGCTTTCCAGAGACATTTTGTGGAAGGTATGGCAGGCGCTGTCAAATCTTAATGATTGAGATAAGTAAATAAAAAGTGAGGACATCATATGAGTACATGTAAATATCAAAATCAGGTAGAAAAATGGGATGTATTTGAAGTAGAAGTTTTTGGGAAAAAAGAGGGAAACCCTTTTACCGATTATACAATAGAAGGCGTCTTTTCCGGAAAAGAAGAAACCAAAACGGTGGATGGTTTTTATGACGGAGATGGAGTGTACCGGGTTCGTTTTATGCCTTCTTTTGAAGGAACATATACATTTAAAATTTCAGGGAGCTTTTCAGAAGAAAGTTTTGAAGGCTGTTTTCAGGTTACTGCACCTTCAAAAGAAAACCACGGACCGGTAAGGGTTTCCCATACCTATCATTTTGCTTATGAAGATGGAACACCCTATTATTCCCTTGGTACAACCTGTTATGTATGGGAATTACAGGAAGAAAAACTGCAGGAAAAAACATTACAGACATTGAAGGACAGTGCATTTAATAAAATTCGTTTCTGCATTTTCCCGAAGCATTATGATTATAACCTGGGAGAACCTATCAGTTATCCTTATGAGGGAACTCCGATGGACAGTTCTGTGCTTACTTCTGAAAACTTTAAACAGTATGACGGATGCCCGGAAGGAAATAATTTTGATTACAAACGTTTTAATGTAAAACATTTTCAGCATATTGATGAGAGTATTCTCCGATTAAGAGAGCTGGGAATTGAAGCAGATCTGATTGTGATGCATCCTTATGACAGATGGGGCTTCAGTGAAATGAGTGCAGACTGTGATGATTTGTACTGGAAATACCTGATTGCCAGAGTGAGTGCATACCGAAATGTATGGTGGTCTTTGGCAAATGAATATGACCTGTTCCCCAAAAAAAACACAGAAGACTGGGAGCGTTATGCAAGGATCATCTGTGAAAAAGATGTTTATAATCATCTGCGTTCCATCCATAACTGCCGTCCATTTTACGACCACACAAGACCGTGGATTACCCATTGCAGTATTCAGAGACAGGATCTGTATAAATCTTCAGAGCTGGTAAATGAATGGCGGGAGCGATACAAAAAGCCGGTTGTTCTGGATGAGATCGCCTATGAGGGGAATATTCAGCATGGCTGGGGAAATATCAGCGGACAGGAGATGACCAGAAGGTTTTGGGAGGCATTCTGCAGAGGTGGATATCCAGGACATGGAGAAACTTTTATGAACAAAGATAATATTCTGTGGTGGTCCCACGGTGGGGAACTTCATGGAGAAAGTCCAGAACGGATTAAGTTTTTGAAAAAGATTATGGATGAAACACCAGCGCCAGGACTTTGCCCCATGGAAGGTGAATGGGATGAAGTAGCGGCGACTGTGGACAGATTCCCGGTTCCTGCACAGTATTACCTGTTTTATTACAGCTTTATGCGTCCATCTTTCCGAGAATATTACTTTGATGATGAGACAGAATTTGAAGTGGAAGTCTTGGATACCTGGAACATGACGATAGAAAACAAAGGAATCTTTAAAGGGAAATTCCGTGTAGAACTGCCAGGAAGAGAATATATGGCAGTGCGGGTTCGAGAAGTGGAAAAATAAAGAACAGAAAGGCTGTCCATTGTGGCAGCCTTTTTTATTAAATGGGGAAATCTGGCTATAAAATGAAAAATAAAAACAACTGTGGTAGTTGATTGACAATGTTTAAATGAAAGTTTAAAATATAAATATAAAAACATGTTCGGAAAAACTTGGAAAGGGAGGCTTTTATGAAGGTAAAGGCAGTGGATATTGCTCGAAAATTAAATATATCCAAGGCGACAGTGTCTCTGGCATTGAATAACAAACCTGGTGTCAGCGTGAAGACAAAAAACAGGATTTATCAATGTATGGAAGAGTTAAATAATGGGATAGATAGTCTGGAAAAAACAGAAGAAGCACCTTTGATCAAAAAAGAGATAAAAATTATTATTATAAATAATAAGCTTGGAATGATTCAAGATGCAGAATTGGATTTATGGACAGATGTGTTTGCAGTTTTTGATATGAAGGTAAGAGAATTGGGATATACATTGGGAGTGACTTATGTGAAGTCGGATATCCAGTCTATGAACCAGGTGATAAAGGATGCCAATGAAGAAAAGGTGGTAGGTGTGATTTTGTATGCAACAGAAATGCGTCAGGAGCAGTTTGAGCCTTTTCGTATGATCCGAAAACCCATGATCATTTACGACAACGATTTGAGCCAGGAGTATAATTGTGTAGCGATTGACGGAGTAACCGCTATTCGTGATGTGGTGGATATGCTGGTTGCCAGGGGATGCAGGAATATTAAATATCTGGCTAATACGGTCAATATTTACAACTTCCAGCAGAGAAGAGCCGGATATCGGGCTGGCCTGCGAAAAAACAGGTTAGAATTATATGAAGATTCGATTGTGCCCATTGGGGACCGGATTGACAATGTGTACCAAAATATGAGAAAATACTTGGAAAATAATAAACTTCCAGATGCTTTTATTATGGAAAATTATCAGGTTTCCATAGGTGTGATACGGGCATTGAGAGAAAAACATATCGCTGTACCAAAAGAGATTTCTTTGGTAGGAGTGGATGAACTTCCCAGCTACCTTACTGGTGATTTTCTTCTTACCACTGTTCGGGTAGAGCATGTGGAAAGGGCACATGTAGCCATGATGTTTTTGGAGCAGGAAATGCGAGGGGGAATCTCAAAGAAGTTTAAATCCTATTCTAACTGTGAATTAATACCCGGAAATAGTGTCCGGTAAAAAAGGAGATTCTCATGAAAAAACAGGTAAACCATACCATACGGAAACATTTCAATGAAGTAATCTACAATGTTGCCCGGTATACAGAGATTTTACTATCTGTGATTATTTTTCTGGTTATCGTAAAGGCGAGCCTGCCGCTGATGGATGAGCTGCTTCATATGCCCATGAGGGAGACGGATATGAATTATTATTCGCATTTTCTCTCTGATGCATTGGCGCTGGTGGTAGGGGTGGAATTTGTCAAAATGTTATGCAGACATACGGCAGAAACCGTTGTGGAAGTTCTGTTGTTTGCCACTGCCAGACAGATGGTGGTGGAGCATTTGGGATCGGTAGAAACGCTGGTGGGAGTCCTTGCCATTGGTATTTTATTTGCGATTCGGAAATACCTTCTGGGAAAGGACGAAAAGCTCACAAATATGGAACGCGATACTAAAATTTAATGAGAAAGAAGGATAACATTTATGAAAATCGGATTTATTGGCTGTGGTAACATGGCCAGCGCTATGATTGGCGGTATTCTAAAAAAAGGTATTTATGAAAAAGAAGAAATTATTGTGTCTAACCTGACAGAGGCTGGTTCCAGAAGAAGCCAGGAGAAATTAGGAGTTGTGACTACACTGGATAACAAAGAAGTGGTACGCAGTACAAAAACAGTAGTGCTTGCGGTAAAGCCTCAGTTTTATGAAGAAGTATTAAAGGAAGTGCAGGGGGAACTTACACCGGACCATCTGATAGTAGGAATTGCACCGGGCAAAACGCTGGCATGGCTGGAAGAAAAAAGTGGAAAACCGTTAAAGGTTGTACGTATGATGCCAAATACTCCTGCGCTTGTGGGAGAGGGTATGACAGGTTTTTGTGCCAACGAAAGAGTAACAGAAGAAGAGCTGACTGAAATCCGTACAATTACAGAAAGCTTTGGCAGATCAGAAATGGTTCCGGAACGACTGATGGATACCGTAGGGGCAGTCAGCGGAAGTTCACCGGCCTATGTGTTTATGTTTATTGAAGCCATGGCAGATGCGGCAGTTGCTCAGGGAATGACAAGAAAGCAGGCCTATTCTTTTGCTTCCCAGGCAGTTCTTGGAAGTGCAAAGATGGTTTTGGAAACCGGAATGCATCCAGGGGAATTAAAGGATATGGTCTGCTCACCGGCAGGAACTACCATTGAAGGGGTAAGAGCACTGGAAAAAGCAGGAATGAGAAGCGCTATTTATGAAGCTCTTCAGGCATGTGCAGATAAGAGCAAGAAACTCTAATAGAAGAAAAGTATTCTAAAAGTTTTTGTTTTGTATGAAAATGAATTGCCTCTGAGAACAAAATGTGCTAACCTGTTCTGTAAGGAATAGGAGGCTTACAGATGAGTTCCGTAATCGAAAAACTTTTGGAGTTATCCGGAAGAATGGAGAACAGTCGTTTTATTGCAGTTCGTTTTCTTGGAAAAGGCGTTGGTTTTTTTCCTATTAGATACAGTACATGGCTGGAGCAAAGATTGTTTTGCGGGAAATGGGACCCGGCCAGAAAATATAAAAGAAAGAAAAAATAATAAAAAAAGAAAGGGAGACGAAGTTTTCGTCTCCCTATAAGAAGGGCATTTCTGCGAAAAAAGACTGACTTTCAGTCATTTTCAGGAATGCCCTTACTTAATGTGCTGTTGTGATAACGGGAAGAGTAGGTTACCTCTTCACCGAACCAGGATGGGGGCTGGTAGGCAAGGGCTGCCTCTTCACTTTCAAATTCCACTTCTGCCAGTGTAAGTTCCTGATAAGGCGCTTCAAAAAGATCCAGTTCAATGACAAGACCTTCTTTTTCCGGAAGGAGATACCGGGTTTTGGAGAGGACAATACCGTCAGCCTTTTCCTTCAGATGATTATAGGCATCCTGATTTAGAGGCAGGTTGTATTCTTCTCGTGCAAGAAGTCCTTTGGACTTATAAGTAAGGAAATATTCCTGATCCTGTCTGCGGATACGTACTACAGGCTCAGTACAGAGATAGCCTTGTTCTATATGGCGGCAGGGATAGGAAGCCAGTTCAAAGGGCAATTGGCTGCGGTCAACCAAAAATTTACGTTCAATTTCCATTATGAGATTCCTCCGTTTGGTGTGATGAGTTCCATGACATCATACAAAACTGTATCATAAAGGATATGCGGCGTCAATTCCATGGAGAAATCAAAGAAAAACGTGAAAAATCCTGCGGTAACAGTTGAAAGATAAAAAGGAATCATTTATACTTATTCAAGAATAAAAGAAGAGGAGGATTTTCCATGGGAAAAGTATATGTATTCCTGGCAGATGGATTTGAAGATATTGAAGGTTTGACAGTGGTAGATCTGATGCGTCGTGCAGAAATTGATACAGTAACGGTCTCCATAAAAGACACAAGGGAAGTGACCACCTCTCATGGGATTTCCCTTTTGACAGATCAATGTTTCTCAGAGACAGACTTTTCAGATGCAGAGCTTCTGGTGCTGCCTGGCGGCATGCCGGGAACCCGTTATCTGGATGGGTATGAACCCCTGACGAAACTTCTGGAGCAGTTTTATGAGAAGCAGGGCAAGATTGCAGCGATCTGTGCAGCTCCCAGTGTATTTGCCAGACTGGGCTTTTTGAAAGGAAGAAAGGCGACTTCATATCCTTCTTTTATGGAGTGTCTGAAGGAAGCCGGTGGGGAAGTTGTTACAGAATCTGTTGTCACAGACGGAAATGTGACCACCAGCCGCGGTCTTGGAACAGCTATTGATTTTGCCCTTTCTCTGATCCGACAGCTTCGGGGAGGGGAAAAAGCATCCGAAATAGCAGAATCCATTGTGTACAGGGAATAAAAACCAGTAAAAACAGGGGATTTCAGCTGAAAAAACACTGGCGTTTTTCAGAGTCTTGTGCTATACTATCAAAATGACTGTAAATATATCATATCTCCGGATCGGAGAGCAGTTCCCGGGACGCGGGACAACATAAAGCCAAAAATCAGATCCACAGTAAGGAGTATAGAATATTAACCTATATTAAGGAGGAACACGAAACATGAGTTTACAGGTGGAGAAATTGGAAAAAAACATGGCAAAACTGACAATTGAAGTTTCTGCCGAAGATTTAGAGAAGGCTATGCAGAACGCATACCAGAAAGCGAAAGGAAGAATTTCCATTCCTGGATTCCGTAAAGGAAAAGCTCCAAGAAAAATGATCGAGCAGATGTATGGAAAAGGAATTTTCCTGGAAGACGCAGCGAACGCTCTGATTCCTGAGCACTACAGCAAAGCACTTGCTGAGTGTGAACTGGAAATCGTTTCCCAGCCGGAAATCGACGTAACACAGTTAGAGCCTGGCAAAGCATTCATCTTCACAGCAGAAGTAGCTGTAAAACCGGAAGTAACTCTGGGCGAATATAAAGGCGTAGAAGTTCCGAAGGCAGAAGTAGAAGTGACAGAAGAAGAATTAGAGGCAGAGCTGAAGAAAGAGCAGGAGAAAAACTCCAGAACAATCACAGTAGAAGATCGTGCTGCACAGAACGGTGATATTGTGACCATCGACTTTGAAGGCTTTGTAGATGAAGTTGCATTTGACGGTGGAAAAGGAACAGAATATCCGCTGACACTGGGCTCCAACACCTTTATCCCTGGATTTGAAGATCAGCTGGTAGGGGCAAAAACCGGAGATCATGTAGAAGTAAACGTTACTTTCCCAGAAGAATATCAGGCACCGGATCTGGCTGGAAAAGCAGCAGTATTCAAATGTGATGTGAAGAAAATCGAAGCAAAAGAACTTCCAGAACTGGATGATGATTTTGCACAGGATGTTTCTGAATTTGATACACTGGCAGAATACAAAGAGAGCCTGAAGAAAAACCTTGCAGAGAAAAAAGAAAACGATGCACTTCGCGCAAAAGAAGATGCAGCTGTTGATAAAGTAATCGAGAATGCACAGATGGAAATTCCTGAGGCTATGATTCAGACACAGACACGTCAGATGGCAGAAGACTTCAGCAGAAGAATGCAGTCCCAGGGCTTATCCATGGAGCAGTACTTCCAGTTCACAGGCTTAACCGCTGAAAAAATGATGGAAGATATGAAACCGCAGGCTCTGAAGAGAATTCAGACAAGACTGGTTCTGGAAAAAGTTGCAGAGGTTGAGAATATCCAGCCAAGCGAAGAAGAAGTAAACGAAGAAATCTCCAAGATGGCTGAAATGTACAAGATGGAAGCTGATAAGTTAAAAGAACTTCTTGGAGAACGTGAATTAGAGCAGATGAAGAAAGATATGGCTGTTCAGAAAGCAGTAACTCTTCTTGCTGAAAACGCAAAAGAGGTTTAATTGAGGTTTTGAAACCCCAAATTTCATGAGAACGGACATATAAGAGCGCATATGGTGCGCACAGGAGGTAAATATGAGTTTGGTACCTTATGTCATTGAACAGACAAGCAGAGGGGAAAGAAGCTACGACATTTATTCCAGACTTCTGAAAGACAGAATTATTTTCCTGGGAGAAGAGGTAAACGATGTAAGCGCAAGCCTGATCGTAGCACAGCTCCTGTTTCTGGAAGCAGAGGATCCCGGCAAGGACATCCAGCTGTATATCAACAGCCCGGGAGGTTCTGTAACAGCCGGTATGGCGATTTACGATACAATGCAGTATATTAAATGTGATGTTTCTACCATTTGTCTTGGAATGGCAGCCAGCATGGGCGCATTCCTCCTGGCAGGCGGTGCGAAGGGCAAGAGATTTGCTCTGCCCCACTCTACCATTATGATTCATCAGCCTTCCGGCGGTGCGCAGGGACAGGCAACAGAGATTCAGATTGTGGCAGATCATATCGCACAGACAAAGAGAACTTTAAATGAAATACTTGCAGAAAACACTGGTCAGCCTATTGAGGTTGTGGAACGGGATACCGACCGTGACAACTATATGACAGCAGAAGAGGCCAAGGCATACGGACTGATCGACGGTGTTGTCATGCATAAATAATCCAAAAGAAAAGACTCCTGTAGGTGCAGGAGTCTTATCTTGATTAATAGGAGACTGTAAAAACAGTCATCAGAAAGGAAAGTAGAATACTCATGGCAGAAAAAAGAGAACCGAAAATCAGATGTTCGTTTTGTCGCAAAACAGAAGATCAGGTGCGCAAACTGATCGCGGGACCAGATGGCGCATTTATTTGTGATGAGTGTATTGGGATCTGTGCAGAGATCATGGAAGAAGAACTGGCCATGTTTGAGCAGAATGACACCGTAGATTCTGATATCAATCTTCTGAAACCGGAAGAGATCCATGCCATTCTGGATGACTATGTCATTGGACAGGATGCAGCCAAGAAGGCTCTTTCCGTAGCGGTATACAATCATTATAAAAGAGTAACCGCAGCCAAGAATCTGGATGTGGAGCTTCAGAAGAGTAATATTCTCATGCTGGGTCCCACAGGCTCTGGTAAAACACTTCTGGCACAGACTCTTGCCAGAATGCTGAATGTGCCTTTTGCCATTGCAGATGCCACCACACTGACAGAGGCTGGCTATGTAGGAGAAGACGTAGAAAACATTCTTCTTAAAATTATTCAGGCAGCAGATTATGACATTGAGCGGGCGCAGTATGGCATTATTTATATTGACGAGATTGATAAGATCACAAGAAAATCTGAGAATGCATCCATTACCCGTGATGTCTCCGGAGAGGGTGTGCAGCAGGCGCTTCTGAAAATTCTGGAAGGAACTGTTGCCAGTGTACCGCCTCAGGGTGGCAGGAAGCATCCCCATCAGGAATTTATCCAGATTGATACCACCAACATTCTGTTTATCTGTGGCGGAGCTTTTGAGGGAATTGACAAGATCATTGAATCCCGAAAGGATACAAAAGCCATTGGTTTTGGTGCAGATGTATCTGAGAAAAAGGAATACAATGTGGGAGAAGTGCTGAAAGAGGTTATGCCGGAAGACTTTATTAAATTTGGTCTGATTCCGGAGTTTATTGGCCGTGTGCCGGTTGTAGTAACACTGGATGCCCTGGATGAGTCTGCGTTGATTCGTATTCTGAGAGAGCCTAAGAACTCTCTGACCAAACAATATCATAAATTATTTGAACTGGACGGAGTGGAACTGGATTTCCAGGAGGAAGCTCTGGAGGTTGTGGCAAGAAAATCTCTGGAACGCAAAACAGGAGCCAGAGGACTGCGTGCCATCATGGAAAATTCCCTGATGGATCTGATGTATCGGACACCTTCGGACAATACCATCCGTAAGTGTGTAATCACCAAGGAAGTGGTGGAAGGAACCGGAGAACCGGAGATTATCTACGGAGAACCGGAAGCGCCTGCCGTACCGGCAGCGGGAAGAAGAAGCTCCAGGTCCAGAAAAAAAGGAAAGCCGGAAACGGCCTGAGGAAGGGACTGAAGAGAAATGAACCATCCGACAAGTGTACTTCCGGTCATTGCACTTCGTGGAACCACCATTCTTCCGGATATGATCGTTCACTTTGACGTAAGTAGGGAACGATCTGTCCGGGCGATTGAGGCGGCCATGCTCAATGACCAGAAGATTTTTCTGATCACCCAGAAGGATCCGGAAGTGGAAAATCCGGGGCTTTTGGATCTGTATCAGATTGGAACCATTGCTTATATCAAACAGGTGGTGAAGCTGCCTCAGGATCTTTTGCGTATCCTGGTGGAGGGAACCGAACGGGCAGAGCTTTTGAGTCTGGAACAGGAATTTCCCTACTTGAAGGGAGAGGTTTCCAGACTGGAACAGGGAGATGGGGAGCATTTATCTCCTGCAGTCACAGAAGCCATGCACCGCAGCATTCGGGAACTGTTTCACCGTTATTGCATGGAATATGGAAAAGTAAGTAAGGAACTGGTAAATCAGATTCTGAACATTGAGAATGTGGAAGAACTGATTCCTCAGATTGCAGTGAACATCTCTTTGTCTTATCAGGATAAACAGAAGTTTCTGGAAGCAGTGACACTGGAGGAACAGTATGAAGTTCTCGGTTCCATTTTAAGCAATGAGATCGAAGTGATCCAGATTGGAAAGGATCTCCAGAAAAAATTAAAGGTTCGCATCGATAAAAACCAGAGAGAATATATTTTACGGGAACAGTTAAAACTGATCAGAGAAGAACTGGGAGAAGACAACACCACAGATCAGGTAGAGGAATTCCGCAAACGTCTGGAAGGGCTTCAGGCGAATAAAGAGGTCAAAGAAAAGATCAGCAAAGAAATCGATCGTTTCAAAGCCATGAACAGCAATGCTTCAGAGAGCAGTATGCTGGGAACCTACATCGAGACTGTTTTAAGTCTCCCATGGAATAAGCGCTCTAAGGACTCTGAGGATCTGAAGAGAGCATGGAATATCCTGGAAGAAGGCCATTATGGCCTGAAGGATGTGAAGGAACGCATCATGGAATTTCTGGCAGTGAGAAACCTGACACATAAGGGAAAAAGCCCGATTCTTTGTCTGGTGGGGCCTCCGGGAACCGGAAAGACTTCCATTGCAAAATCAGTAGCAGAAGCGCTGAACAAAAAATATGTCCGAATCTGTCTGGGAGGAGTCCGGGATGAAGCAGAGATCCGTGGACACAGAAAGACTTATGTGGGAGCGATGCCGGGAAGAATCACAGTTGCTTTGCAGCAGGCAGGGGTGAACAATCCGCTGATGCTTCTGGATGAGATTGATAAGACCAGCAGCGATTACAAAGGGGACACTTCCTCAGCCCTTCTTGAAGTGCTGGATCCGGAACAGAATAATAAATTTAATGACCATTATGTGGAAATGCCCCAGGATCTTTCTGAGGTGCTGTTTATTGCAACGGCAAATGATGCCCAGGAAATTCCAAGACCTCTTCTTGACCGTATGGAGATGATTGAAATTTCCGGTTATACAGAGAATGAGAAAGAGCACATTGCAAAGGAACATCTGATTCCCAAGCAGATGGAAATCAACGGCCTTCCCAAGGGCAGTCTTACCATTCAGAGCGGGGCTCTTTTGAACATTATCAATCTGTATACCAAAGAGGCCGGAGTGCGAAATCTGGAAAGAAAAATCGGTCAGATCTGCCGGAAAACAGCCAGGGAGATCATGGAAAATGGCAAGGAAAAAATTGTAGTAACCAGCAGAAATCTTTCTAAATATCTGGGAAAAGAACGCTACAGTTATATGATGGCCAATGCCAGAGACGAGGTTGGTATTGCAAGAGGACTTGCCTGGACACAGGTGGGCGGTGATACGTTGCAGATTGAAGTGAATGTCATGCCAGGAAAGGGTGAGCTGATGCTTACAGGCCAGCTGGGAGATGTTATGAAGGAGTCTGCACAGGCAGGCATTACCTATATTCGTTCTGTAGCAGAAGAGTATGGAATTTCTCCGGAATTTTTCCAGGAGCATGATCTTCATGTACATATTCCGGAAGGCGCAGTTCCCAAGGATGGACCGTCTGCAGGAATTACTATGGCAACGGCCATGCTTTCTGCTGTGACAAAAAAAGAAGTTCGTGCAGATCTGGCCATGACAGGAGAGATTACCCTTCGAGGAAGAGTTCTTCCTATCGGGGGACTGAAAGAAAAACTTCTTGCAGCCAAATATGCAAGGATTAAGGAAGTTCTTGTTCCGGTTCAGAATAAACCGGATGTGGAAGAAATGGAGAAAGAGATCACACGTGGACTGACGATCTCTTTTGTGGAAACAATGAGTGAGGTGCTTGAGAAGGCACTGAGAAAATAGTGAGGAACTGCATGGTTATCAAAAATGTATCATTGGAAATCGTCTGTGGGATCACCAGTAAAATCCCTGAAACAAACAGACCGGAGGTGGCTTTCGCCGGAAAATCCAACGTGGGAAAGTCCTCTCTGATCAATGGGCTGATGAACCGGAAGGCGCTGGCTCGTACCAGTGCTCAGCCGGGAAAAACACAGACAATTAATTTCTATAATATAAATGAAGAGATGTATCTGGTAGACCTTCCTGGGTACGGATACGCCAAAGTATCCCAGTCCGAAAAGGAAAAATGGGGAAAGATGATTGAGAAGTATCTGCATACATCCAAAGACTTAAAGGCAGTTTTTCTGTTGATTGATATTCGACACGAGCCATCTGCCAATGATAAGATGATGTATGACTGGATTCTGCATAACGGATACGCACCGATTATCATTGCCACCAAGCTGGATAAGCTGAAAAGAAGCCAGGTGCAGAAACATGTAAAAATGATTAAGGAAGGGCTGAAGCTTCGCCCGGGAACCAAAGTGATTCCTTATTCCGCAGAAACCAAACAGGGAAGAGAAGAAATCTGGGCACTGATTGACGATTTGACCGGATTGGCTCCGGCAGATACCAAAGAGCCCCAAGCATAAAAAGGAAGCAAAACAATGGGAATAATTAAGGCATTCAAGCTGGGATTTGACTATCTCAAATATGACGAGGATGGCAACGTACAGGAAACGCAGCGTGCAGTCAATGATGTAAACCTGGACATTGAAGCAGGGGAATTTGTGGCAATTCTGGGACACAATGGTTCTGGAAAATCCACATTAGCCAAGCATCTTAATGCGTTGCTTCTTCCCACAGAGGGAACCCTGTGGGTGGAGGATATGGATACCTCCAAGGAGGCAGAACTCTGGAAAATTCGCAAAAAAGCAGGTATGGTGTTCCAGAATCCGGATAACCAGATTATTGGTACCGTAGTAGAAGAGGATGTGGGATTTGGGCCTGAGAATATTGGTCTTCCCACAGAAAAAATCTGGAAACGTGTAGATGAAAGTATTCAGAAGGTGGGAATGGCAGCTTATCGTCATCATTCTCCCAATAAGCTTTCCGGAGGCCAGAAACAGAGAGTGGCGATTGCAGGCGTTATGGCCATGCATCCCCGATGTATTGTCCTGGATGAGTCTACCGCCATGCTGGACCCCAATGGACGCAGGGAAGTACTGGAGGCGGTGCGGGAACTGAACCGTCAGGAAAATGTAACGGTCATTTTGATCACACATTATATGGAAGAAGTGATCCAGGCAGACCGCGTTTATGTGATGGACGGAGGAAGCGTGGTGATGGAGGGGACACCGAAGGAAATTTTTTCCCAGGTGGAAACTCTGAAGGAATATCATCTGGACGTTCCCCAGGTAACTCTTCTGGCTCATGAACTCCATGAGGCAGGGGTTGATATTCCAGAGGGAATACTGACGAAAGAAGAATTGGTGGGTGCCTTATGTCAATAGAATTAAAAAATCTGATGTACACATACAGTCCTGGAACTGCTTATGAGATTCATGCGTTGAAGGACATTAATCTGTTCATTCCAGATGGACAGTTTATTGGAGTGATCGGCCATACAGGAAGTGGAAAATCCACCCTGATCCAGCATTTGAATGCTCTGGTAAAACCGACTTCCGGAGAAGTGCTTTATAATGGAGAAAATGTCTGGGCAGAAAATTATGACCGGAAAGCTCTGAGAAGCGAAGTGGGACTGGTATTTCAATATCCGGAACATCAGCTTTTTGAGAGCGATGTTCTTTCTGATGTATGCTTTGGCCCAATGAACCAGGGATTAAGCCGGGAAGAGGCTGAGGTTGAGGCAAAAAAAGCATTGCAACAGGTTGGATTCAAAGAGAAAAATTATAAGAAGTCTCCGTTTGAGCTTTCAGGAGGTCAGAAAAAACGAGTGGCCATTGCAGGGGTTCTTGCCATGAATCCCAGGATTCTGATCCTGGACGAGCCAACGGCCGGTTTGGACCCAAAGGGACGGGACGATATTCTGGATCAGATCGCAGAGCTTCATAGGGTGCGGAGAATTACCATAATTCTGGTTTCCCATAGCATGGAAGACATTGCCAAGTATGTACAGAGATTGATTGTAATGAATCATGGAGAGGTTGCCTTTGATGATACGCCCAAAAAGGTGTTTGCTCATTATCAGGAACTGGAGGCCATGGGATTGGCGGCGCCTCAGATTACCTATATTATGCATGCTTTGAGAGAGCAGGGACTTATGGTAGATACGGAGGCAATTACTGTTCTGGAAGCAAAAGAAAGTATTCTGAAAGCATTGAAAGAAAAGAATTCTCCTCTGCTGAAACAACAGAAGGGAGGAGCAGACAATGATTAGAGATATTACCATTGGACAGTATTATCCGGCAGACTCTTTGTTACACCGGCTGGACCCCCGGACAAAATTCGTGGGAACGCTGGCATTTATTGTTTCTGTGTTTTTGTTTCACACAATTCCAGGGTATCTGGTAGCCACAGTTTTTCTGGCGGGAATGATTCTGGCATCCAAGGTTCCTGTGAAGTTTATGTTCAAGGGTCTGAAATCCATTTTTGTTATTCTGATGATCACGGTGGTATTTAACATTCTTCTTACACCGGGAGAAGTTCTCTGGCAGTGGGGATTTTTGCGGGTCACAAAAGAGGGTCTCTCTCTGGCTGGCCGTATGGCAATCCGACTGACTTATCTGGTCATTGGTTCTTCCATTATGACCCTGACAACCACACCCAATCAGCTGACAGATGGTCTGGAACGGTTGCTTCGTCCTTTGAACAAGATTCGTGTACCAGTTCATGAAATCGCTATGATGATGTCCATTGCCCTGCGTTTTATTCCGATTCTTCTGGAAGAAACCGACAAGATCATGAAAGCGCAGATTGCAAGAGGAGCAGACTTTGAAAATGGAAACCTGATCCAGAAGGCGAAAAATATGATTCCTCTTCTGGTGCCTCTGTTTATTTCTGCTTTTCGCCGGGCCAATGATCTGGCTATGGCAATGGAAGCGCGGTGCTATCATGGAGGAGATCACAGAACGCAGATGAAGCCCTTAAAATACGAAAGAAGAGATTATATTTCCTATCTGATCCTGGCAGTTTACCTGGTAATAGCCATTGCTTTCCGGGTATTGGGCTGGTAAGGAAGAAGGGAGGAATTTCATGAAAAAGCGTATTGGTCTTGTGGTGGCATATGACGGCACCAATTACTGCGGATGGCAGACTCAGCCAAACGGAGTGACCGTACAGGGGATTTTAAATGAGACATTGTCTGAACTTCTGGGAGAGAAAATTGAAACCATTGGAGCAAGTCGTACCGATGCAGGTGTACATGCCCTGGGAAATGTGGCGGTATTTGATACAGAAACCCGGATTCCAGGAGAAAAAATATCCTATGCATTGAATCAACGCCTTCCGGAAGACATTCGGATTCAGCTTTCGGAAGAGGTGGAGCCGGATTTTCATCCCAGATACTGTGACAGTGAGAAAACATATGAATATCGGATTCTCAATCGCAGATTTCCAGTCCCCACAGAGCGGCTGTATTCTTATTTTTATCACTATAAATTAGATGTGGAAAAAATGAGAGAAGCTACCTCCTATCTCATTGGACGCCATGATTTTGCCAGCTTTTGCGGTGCCAAAGCTCAGGTAAAAACAACCATTCGTACCATTACAGGAATCGATGTGTGGCGTGACGGGGATATGGTTACCATTCGGGTTTCCGGAGAAGGCTTCCTTTATAACATGGTAAGGATTATTGCGGGAACGCTGATTGAAGTGGGAAATGGGCAGTATCCGCCGGAAAAGGTAAGAGATATTCTTAAGGCCTGCGACAGAGAAGCAGCGGGATCTACGGCCCCGGCTCAGGGACTTACCCTTATGGGAATAGAGTTTTTTGACTGAACATCGCTTTGATGTACAGTGCCATTATATTGCATAAAAAGATTTTACAATAAAAAGCCGATTTCCGGTACAGATTATTTCTGTATCGAAAATCGGCTTTACTTGAAAATTGGCTTAATATTGACGGTCTACCTGAATAACTGCAAAATATTTTTTTTCCGGAAAAGCATGAATTTCCTGTTTCAGTTGATTGATAACTTCAACTTCCGTATAACGGCATTGGAAGGGCATAACTACGTCAAAGACCAGATTTGTATGAGTGGGGCCTTCTACCATACGGAAGTCATGGATGGTAAAACTGGGGTCCATGTTTTGAACCAGAGCAAGAACTTTATTTTTCATGGCAAGAATTTCCTGATTGTCGGTAATGACCGGGTCCATATGTATGGTTGCCGCACAGTTGAGGCTTTTCTGTAATTCCTGCTCAATGTTGTCGATTTCATCGTGAATAAGCAGGATATCGCCTTTGGCAGGAACTTCTGCATGAAGAGAGATCATCAGGCGGCCGGGGCCGTAATCATGAACAATCAGGTCATGGATTCCCTGAACCAGGGAGTGGGCGCAGACAATGTTCTCAATTTGCTGAACCAGTTCTTTTTTTGGCGGCTGTCCCAAAAGGGGGTCAATGGTTTCCTTCATGGTCTGGATACCTGTATAAAAGATAAACAATCCCACAAGGATACCGAACCAGCCATCCAGAAGAAGACCGGTAAACTGACTGATCAGGGTGGCAGCCAGGACAAGTGCTGTAGATATGGTATCGCTTAAGCTGTCGGCAGCGGTTGCTTTCATGGCAGCGCTGCTGATTTTCTTACCTATGGAATGGTTGTAGCTGGCCATATAAAGTTTTACCAGGATGGATACCGCCAGAATACAAAGAATCAGCGGACTGCTTTCCACCGGTTCTGGATGAAAAATCTTTACGATGGAAGATTTTACCAGTTCAAAACCCATGATCAAAATAGCGACGGACACAAAAAGCCCGGAAATATATTCCATTCTTCCGTGACCAAAGGGATGTTCCGGATCAGGCTTCTGACCGGAAAGTTTAAATCCGATCAGGGTAATTACAGAGGAACCGGCATCGGACAGGTTGTTAAAGGCATCCGCGGTAATGGCAATGGAGCCGCTTAGTGTTCCTGCCAGCCATTTTCCAAGGAACAGCAGAATATTTAAGGCAATTCCCACACCGCCGCAAAGAATGCCATATGCCTGGCGAACGTCCGGAGAAGTATAGTTTTTATGGTCTTTCACAATAAGTGAGGATAAAAAGGCAATCATAACAATTCTCCTTTCAATCGTTTTTTGATTTTCAATTTATATACATCCTTTCTATGGTAGCACAACGACAGTAAAAATTCCAGAGAAATCCATTTAAGAAAAAAGGTCTTTGCTTCCGCAGGGGAATAATCTGCAAAAAAACATGGAAAAACCATGAAAAAACTGTTGACAGGAACATACCCATGTAATATAATTACTCAATGTGACGTAGTGCGAAAACTCCTGAGCCAATAGCCCCGGCGAAGGCGTTTTATCAGCGGTTTCGGACATTTCCGCGATTATTATTTGCACCCACGTTTCAAATAATAACATTTATATGCTGTTTTACAGCAGTTTTCAGGATATCTGAGAAGATATAACTGATTTGCGGAATTTCCGCGATTGATAAACTATCGTTGATAAATAACAGGAGGTAAAACCATGCAGACTTATATGGCTAATCCAGATAAAATCGAAAGAAAATGGTATGTAGTTGACGCAGAAGGATGCACACTTGGCCGTCTGGCTTCTGGCATCGCAAGCGTTTTAAGAGGAAAGAATAAACCGCAGTTTACACCTCATGTAGACACAGGTGATTATGTAATCGTAGTAAACGCTGACAAGATCAAAGTAACCGGCAAGAAAATGGATCAGAAGATCTACTACAATCACTCCGATTATGTTGGTGGAATGAAAGAAACCACATTAAAAGAAATGTTAGCAAAGAAACCAGAAAAGGTTGTTGAGCTGGCTGTTAAGGGAATGCTTCCAAAAGGACCTTTAGGAAGATCCATGTACAAAAAACTTTTTGTATATGCTGGACCGGAACACAAACATGAAGCTCAGAAACCGGAAGTTTTAACATTTTAATGAGGAGGTAGAAAACATTGGCTAGCGCAAAATTCTACGGAACAGGAAGAAGAAAATCATCAATCGCAAGAGTTTACCTGGTACCTGGAACCGGTAAAGTGACAATCAATAAAAGAGATATCGACGAATACTTCGGATTAGATACACTGAAAGTAATCGTTCGTCAGCCATTAGTAGCAACTGAGACAGAAGGCAAATTTGACGTTTTAGTAAACGTAAAAGGCGGCGGATACACAGGACAGGCTGGTGCAATCAGACATGGTGTTGCAAGAGCTCTCCTTCAGGCAGACAACGACTACAGACCAGTTCTGAAAGCTGCTGGATTCTTAACTCGTGATCCACGTATGAAAGAACGTAAGAAGTACGGTCTCAAGGCAGCACGTCGTGCTCCTCAGTTCAGCAAGAGATAATCGACTGCTCAGACTATATCAAAATGGTTCAAAAAGCCCGGAAAATCAAGGTTTTCCGGGCTTTTCCTATGCCCTGAATGGCTGATATAGTTTGATGAAGTTTGATGAAACGAGACCCATTTTCACCCAATTTTTAGTGGTTACCAAGTGGATAACCGGCAAAAAACAGGCTAAAAAGAGGGCCAAGTGGTTACCAAATAGGATAACCGAAGGCCGTTTTTTGCCCTTTGGAGAGGTGACTTTTTCTTCTCCTTCATCGACCATTTTCATCTGATTAGTTTGAGATAATTTGACCTAATTTGAATACAACAGAATAAATTTAATCGCCAAGCGCTCAGTATTTTTCTACTGGGCGCTTTTTGCGTTTCCGGGGAATTTCATTCCGGGATAAGAAAAGGCCGTCACTTTCAATTTTTGAAGTGGCGGCTTTTTCTATTTCCAGAAGCCATAGAACAATTCAGAAATGAGGTGAAGTCATTGAACACGCAAATCATCGCCATCGCCAACCAGAAAGGCGGCGTTGGCAAGACAACCACCTGCGCAAACTTGGGGATCGGGCTGGCGCAGGCCGGGAAGAAAGTGCTGCTGATCGACGGGGACCCGCAAGGCAGCCTGACCATCAGCCTGGGCCATCCCCAGCCGGACAAGCTGCCATTTACCCTGTCCGACGCTATGGGCCGTATTCTGATGGATGAGCCAATCAAGCCCGGCGAGGGTATTCTGCACCATTCAGAAGGAGTTGACCTGATGCCTGCTGACATTCAGCTCTCCGGCATGGAGGTCTCCCTGGTGAACGCCATGAGCCGAGAGACTATTGAAGTAGCAAAAACCTCCGATATTCCCTGTGATTATGCCGGCCTTATGGGAGTTCCAATTACTTTTTTGGACAAATACAGCCCGGAGCAGTT
>SAMEA3387494__coassemble_1875_pt1 | contig 45162 bp, 43 predicted proteins | sample SAMEA3387494__metabat2_low_PE_043 | metagenome-assembled genome bin SAMEA3387494 (sample SAMEA3387494) | Felis catus | biome: Faeces | place: United Kingdom | collected 2012
AAGTTATCGTTTACAAATACAAAAGAAAAACTGGATATCACAAGAAAAACGGTCATAGACAGCAGTTCACAAAAGTGAAAATCGAAAAGATCAACGGTTAATCTGGTGTCATTATGATAACAATTACAGTTAAGAAAAGGAATCAGGAATATATCAGTTTTGTATCCCAGGGTCATGCAGGATATGCCCCGGCAGGAGAGGATATTGTCTGTGCAGCCGTTTCTGCCTTGATCATCAATGCAGTCAACTCACTGGAAGCACTTACGAAAGATTCTATTCAGGTGGAAGAGAAGGACGGATTTGTTTCTTTCCGTTTTCAGAAGCCGATTACAGAAGGGGGAACCCTTTTGATGGATTCTCTGATTCTTGGATTAACAGAGATTGAACATAGTTATAAGAATCGATATTTGACAGTAAAAGTCAAGGAGGTGTAACGACATGATGAAAATGAACCTTCAGTTATTTGCTCATAAAAAAGGTGTTGGTTCCACAAAGAACGGCCGTGATTCCGAGTCCAAGAGATTAGGTGCCAAGAGAGCAGACGGACAGTTCGTAAAAGCTGGTAACATCCTTTACAGACAGCGTGGAACTAAGATCCATCCAGGCGTAAACGTTGGATGCGGTAAAGATTATACTTTATTCGCACTGACCGATGGTGTTGTAAGATTCACCAGAAAAGGACGCGATAAGAAACAGGTTTCTATCGTTCCGGTAGAAGCAGAATAATCAGTTTTGCAGGAGGCTTCAAATCGACAAGGTTTGAGGCCTCTCTTTGGATATATCAGTGAGGTATTATATGTTTGCAGACAGAGCAAAAATCATTATCCGTTCCGGAAAAGGCGGCGACGGTCATGTAAGTTTCCGAAGAGAGCTCTACGTTCCCAACGGCGGCCCGGATGGCGGCGACGGCGGCAGGGGCGGCGACGTAATCTTCGAGGTAGATGAAGGGCAGAACACCCTGGGAGACTACCGCCACAAAAGAAAATATAAAGCACAGGACGGACAGGAAGGGGGCAAACGCCGTTGCCACGGCGCAGACGGCGCAGACATTGTCCTGAAGGTTCCAGAAGGAACTGTAATCATGGATGCAGAGTCCCGCAAGGTCATTGCAGACATGTCCGGAGACAACAAACGTCAGATTGTGCTCCATGGAGGCCGGGGCGGAAAAGGAAACCAGCATTATGCCACTGCCACCATGCAGGTGCCGAAATACGCACAGCCGGGACAGCCGGCACAGGAGCTGGAGGTACTTCTGGAATTAAAAGTAATCGCAGACGTGGGTCTGGTGGGATTTCCCAACGTAGGAAAATCCACCTTCCTTTCCAGAGTAACCAATGCCCAGCCTAAAATTGCCAATTATCACTTTACCACCTTAAGTCCCAATCTTGGTGTGGTGGATACTGCCAATGGCGGCTTCGTTATCGCAGATATCCCGGGACTGATTGAAGGCGCTTCTGAAGGTGTGGGACTGGGACATAAGTTCCTGCGCCATATTGAGCGGACCAGAGTCATGATCCACATTGTGGATGCCGCTTCCACAGAAGGCCGTGACCCGGTGGATGATATTTATAAGATTAACAAAGAACTTGAGGCTTATAATCCGGAGATTGCCCAGCGTCCCCAGGTCATTGCAGCCAACAAAATTGATTGCATTTTTGACGGAGACGAAAATCCCATTGACCGTCTGAAAGAAGAATTTGAACCGAAAGGGATCCTGGTATTTCCTATTTCCGCTGTTTCCGGCGAAGGAGTACGAGAGCTTTTGTTCTATGTGAAGGAACTTCTGGATCAAAGCGAAATGGAACCTATTGTTTTTGAACAGGAATTCTTCCCGGAAGACGTACTGATCACAGAAAACCTCCCATTCACTGTAGAGCGGGATTCCTCCGATCCTACTATTTTTGTGGTGGAAGGACCAAAGATCGAAAAGATGCTGGGTTATACCAACCTGGATTCTGAGAAGGGCTTTGCCTTCTTCCAGAAATTCCTGAAAGAGGGCGGTATTCTGGAAGGACTTGAAAAAGCCGGCATCGAAGAAGGGGACACTGTCCGTATGTACGGATTCGATTTTGATTATTATAAATAAAAGAGGACTAAAGCATGACAAGTAAACAGAGAGCTTATTTAAAAAGCCTTGCAATGACAATGGATCCCATCCTGCAGCTGGGAAAGGGCGGGGTAACTCCGGAAAACACAGCTTCTGTAGATGAGGCGCTTGCAGCCAGAGAACTGATCAAGATCAGTGTACTGCAGAATTGTCTTTATGATCCCAGGGAAATGGCAGAAGTTCTTGCAGAACGTACCCATTCCCAGGTTGTACAGGTTATCGGTAAAAAAATCGTCTTATATCGCGAAGGAAAAAACGAAAAGAAAAAAATCGTCCTTCCATAAATCGTGTGGAGGCTGCCCATGGAACCCATCAAAGAAAAAATCGGCATTATGGGAGGGACCTTTGATCCCATCCACATCGGACACCTGATTCTGGGAGAAAAAGCCTACGAACAGCTGGGCCTCTCCCGTGTCTGGTTTATGCCCTCCGGTAATCCTCCTCATAAAAAGAACCGCACAGGCAGAGCGACAGACGAACAGCGTGTAGCCATGGTCCAAAAAGCCATTTCCGGAAACCCGCATTTTGAACTGTCTCTGATGGAAATGAATGAGGAAGGATATTCCTACACCTATCGTACTCTGGAGGCTTTAAAAAAGCAGAATCCGGACAAAGATTATTATTTTATTATAGGTGCGGATTCCCTCTATAACTTTGCCACCTGGAAAGAACCGGAGCGGATCTGCCAGTCCTGCACCCTGGTGGTGGCCACCAGAAATCACACCCCCATCCGGGAACTGGATCAGGAAATGACCTTTCTTTCCCAGCAGTATGGCGGGCAATTTCTGCGGCTGGATACCATGAATATTGATATCTCCAGCCAGACCATACGAAGCTGGATCCAGGAGAAAAAAAGTATCCGGTATTACGTGCCGGAACCGGTTGCGTCGTATATTTACCGCAATCGTATTTACCAGGCTGCAGAATTTCCCTATTCTGCGCCAGGAAGAGAGGAAGTTTAGCCATATGGCAGAATATGATTTTCAAAAAATGCAGAAGAAACTTGCGAAATACCTGGATGAAGACCGGTTTCATCACACTTTGGGGGTGATGTATACCAGCGCAGCTCTGGCCATGGCCCATGACTGTGATCTAAAGGAAGCCCAGGCTGCCGGTCTTCTCCATGACAGCGCCAAGTGTATTCCCAATAAGAAAAAACTGAAAATGTGCAGCGAACACAAGATCCCGGTTTCTTCCTTTGAAAAGGAACATCCCTTTCTCCTTCATTCCAAGCTCGGCGCCTATCTTGCCAGAGCAAAATATGGTATCAAAAACGAAGAGATTTTGTCCGCAATTACCTGTCACACCACAGGAAAGCCGGATATGACTGTACTGGAAAAAATCCTGTATATTGCAGATTACATTGAGCCCATGCGGGACAAAGCGCCCAGACTTGGAGAAATTCGTAAACTTGCCTTTTCTGATCTGGACGAATGTATGTATGCAATCCTGAAGGATACCATTACTTATCTGGAACAGGGGGCAGGAGCAGGAGAAATCGATGATGCCAGCCGGGAAGCATATGCATTCTACGGTGCCCTTCATGAGAGACGCATAGAATCTGGAGAACTTTCTCCAGGAAAGGAGAATCAGCAGAATGGAACAAGGATTTGAAATGAGCCGCCTGGCGGTAAAAGCCCTGGAAGACAAAAAAGGCATGGATATCAAAGTCATTGACATCCACGACGTTTCTGTGATTGCCGATTATTTTGTAATTGCCAGCGGAAGCAACCAGAACCAGGTACAGGCTATGGTAGACAATGTAGAAGAAACTCTGGGACGTGCAGGCTTTGAGCCAAAACAGATTGAGGGAGTAAAAAGCTCCAGCTGGATTCTGATGGATTACGGCGATCTTATTGTCCATGTCTTTGACGAAGAAAACCGTCTGTTTTATGATCTGGAGCGTATCTGGAGAGACGGAAAGATTCTGGAAGCAGAAGCGTTCACTTCTCAGGCAGAATAGTAGTTGTCTATAATATTATTATGTAAACTTATATATAAAAATACGAATCGCCCACAGAACCCCAATGGCAAAACATGGATTTCTACAGGCGATTCGTATTTTTTAATTTTATTTTAATTGTGCAATCATTTACTGATAAAAACGGAAAACCCCAAACACCTTGCCAAGGATCTGAAGATCATTTCCAATGATAATCGGGTCCATCTCGTCGTTTTCCGGCTGAAGACGAATATATCCCTTCTCCTTGTAAAATGTTTTTACTGTGGCGGAGTCTTCAATCAGCGCCACTACAATATCTCCATCCTGCGCGGTGGACTGCTGCTTCACCAGAACCTGATCTCCGTCAAAGATTCCTGCATTGATCATACTGTCTCCCTTAACCCGGAGCATAAAAGTCTGCTGATTGGGGATGTATTCAGATGGAACAGGGAAGTAGTTCTCCACATTCTCAACTGCCAGAAGAGGCTGTCCTGCCGCTACTGTACCTACCAGAGGCACATTGACCACTTCTCTGCGAGCCAGATTAAAATTATCGTCGATGATCTCAATGGCGCGAGGCTTGGTAGCATCTCTACGAATGTACCCATTCTTCTCCAATGCCTCCAGGTGAGAGTGAACAGAAGAGGTGGATTTCAGATTCACCGCTTCACAGATCTCACGTACTGCCGGCGGAAATCCCCGGTTTAAGATTTCATTCTTGATATAATCCAGAATTTCCTGCTGCTTCTTGCTGATTCTTCCATATGCCATAAGGATTCCCTCCTGAAATTTCAACTAAAAATTTTTATATCTATGCATATTATACCATATTCTCCGGAAAATAGCAAACTTATATTCGGAAAATACGTTCGCATTTCCTTTTGTTTTCCTCTTTTCACTTGCAAACTTTTCCATTTCCTCTTATAATAATTATAACCCCATCTTGCAATGTAGCATGAACCTATGGAAGCCTTAGTTTCCTTCTGGATTCATGAACATACTGCAAATACAAGAAAAGGTGATAAGTATCATGTATCAAAACCACAAAAAAATAAAACGAGCAGTCTCACTCCTGGCATGCACACTGGCTGTTTCCCTTGGAACCTCCAGTCTGGTTCAGGCAGGAACCGTGTATGAGCTTCTTGAGATTGTGGAGGGCAATCCCTCGGATTCTGGTTATATCCCTGCATATGACCCGGCGGAGAATCTTGAGCCTTCCAGTGGCGGCGCTTCCGGAAATGCTTCTTCCACCTCTCCGGAAAACACCATCACAGACGATGGAAGTAGACAACAGGTTCTTCCAGATGCAGGAGAGCCTTCCTTCGATGACGGAGAGGGTTCTGTCTCCCAGGATACCGTGGAGCCTTCTTCTGACCCGGATTTTTCCGATGAAGAAGATTCTTTTACAGACAGTCAGGAGATCATACCCTTTTCCGCAGCCCCGGAACAGACAGAAGAAACCAGTATTTATACCGCTGCAGATCTTCCTTCCAGTTACCGCCTGTCCGATCAGGGAATCGTAACTCCAGTGAAAGATCAGGGGTCCTTAGGCATCTGCTGGGCTTTCAGCGCGCTGGAATCCATTGAGACCGGACTGATCAAAAAAGGACTGGCCGACTCTTCCTTAAGCCTTTCCGAAAGTCATCTGGCCTACGCTGCATTTCATGGAAAGAACAACAATCCACTGGATCCTACCAGGGAAGAAACTTTTTTCTCTAATAATGCCATTTGGACTTCTATCGGCGGAAATAAGTATTACAGCACCGCCACTTTGTCCAGAGGATACGGTCCTGTTTATGACAGTCAGTTTCCCTTATCCCTGGCTATGGAGGCCCATAACGCAGATACCCCGGGCATCTACGAAAGCATTCTGGATACCGTAATTCCAGATGAAGCTAAGACTGCCAGCGTATCCCGTCTGAAAAACTGTTACTGGCTTAATGAAATCAATTACAGCGATTACTCCATTATGGACCGGGCCAGCCGGATCAACAATGTGAAACGTTTTCTGATGAATTACGGCGCTGTAGAAATTGGCATTTATACCAATGGCACTTCCTATCCTTATGACAGAGAAACCAACAGCTTTTACAGTGAAGTGTCCAATACCCCTAATCATTCCATTACTCTTGTAGGATGGGATGACAATAAAGTGACAAGAGCCTCTGTTCCAGGCGCCTTTCTGGTACAGAACAGCTGGGGCGTAAATTCCGGAGAAAACGGTTATTTCTGGCTTTCCTACGAAGACCGTTCCATGCGTTCTCCTTCCTTCTATGAGATGGAAACCGAGCCGGTGGGACAGGCTTCCCAGAGGATCATCAGCCAGTATGACGGTACCGGCTATGGTTCTGTCATCAAGCCTTTGAACCCCAGCGCAGAGCTTCGGATATCCGGCGCCAATGTGTTTACCTCCAATCAATCCCAGTATCTGAACCAGGTAAGCTTTTATGCCGCTGCCAGCTCCCTTCCCTATACCATATCCATTTATCGGTATGTGAACAGTTCTCCGGAAACAGGAACACTGGTACATCGCCAATCTGGCAAGAACACCTATAGCGGTTATTATACCGTGGATCTTACCAAGTCTGTTCCCATTGCCAAGAACGAAAAATTTGCCGTTCAGCTGCAATTTGACAATCCCTTGGGATACGTTCCCCATGAGCAGGTAAATGGACGAATTTATACAGCCAACCCGGGAGAAAGCTATCTCTTCGATGGAACGGAATGGATCGATATGTTAACAATTGGCTATCATTCCAATCTCTGCATCAAGGCCATTGGTACTCCATCTTCCGAAGAGCTTTCCATGAAACCTTCCAAGCCAGTCTTTTCTTCTGTGAAGGTTTCCGGCGGAAATCAGATTGTTGCATCCTTGAAGGAAACAGAAGAGGATGTGGATGGATATGACTTTGTTCTGGGAACTTCTCCCTCCTTCTTAAAGACCAAGGATTACCTGAAGGTTTCCAAGAACGTCAAAAAGCCTAAGACCACCTTCAGCTATGTGCAGAAGGACACCTATTATCTGGCTGTACACAGCTATCGTCTTAATGCGCAGGGCGATAAGGTTTTCAGTGACTGGTCCGATGTACACACCATTAAGATTGCGGGGGTAACACCTGGAACACCAAAACTGAAATCCGTCAAGACCGGTAAGGGAACTCTGACCGTGTCCTACACAAAGGCATCCAATGCCTACCGTTATGAGTATGTGCTTTCCAAGAAGAAATTTTCCAGCACCACTCTGGTTCCATCAAACCGCTATAAACAGTGCAGCAACCGCAAGTACGAAACCGCAACTTTCAAGGACCTTCCTAAGGGCACCTATTACTTCGGTGTAAGGGCATATTCCCTTTTAAACAAAACCACCAAAGTAAAGGGCAAATGGGCAGTCAAAAAAGTAACTGTGAAATAACTTTTACATCCAGAAGAATCCGGAGCAGATGTTCCGGGTTCTTTTTTCCTTGTCAGAAAACACAGAAAATGGTACAATGAAAGCAAAATGGCTAAGCAAAGGAGGCATCTACTTGCCCAAATCAAAAAAAACTCCCAGGAAAATGCCTGGAGTTCTGACCAAAATCAGAAATGTATTCGGATTAAATATTGGAACGATTGTGTTTGGAGCTTTGCTCCTTTATATGATTTTCAGCGGAATTCTTTATTTTACCGCATCCCGCATTGACTCTTATCAGGTCATTGCCGGGCCGTTATCCCGAAATGAAACCTATACCGGTCTTGCAATCCGGGAGGAAGCGGTCTATCCCGCAGATGCCAACGGATATGTCACCTACTACGCAAGGGAAGGAAGCAAGGTGCATGCCAACGGCGCAGTCTACGGGATCAGCGCAACAAAAACACCAGAATCAGAAACCAAACTGAGCCAGGAAGATCTCTCCAAGATCCGCAGCGATATGATCAGCTTTTCCAAAGGCTTTCAGCCCAGTAATTTTAACAGTACCTACAGCTTTAAATATACGCTGGAGGGCAACATCCTTCAGTATGCAGGAATCACTGAAGAAGCGGCGCCCATTACCTCTGACGAGCTTCTCTCTGAAGAAGACGGAGAAAAAGAGGATGACCTGGTCTCTGTCAGCAGCATGGTTCTGGGAAACCAGACCATCAATAAGGCTACTTCCGACGGAATTGTGCTTTATTCCAAGGATGGATATGAGGGAAAAACCATAGACACCCTGACCAAGGATGATTTTGACCAGAATTCCTACCATGAAACCGACTTAAAAACCCAAAATTCTGTAAAAGCAGGAGATGATCTCTATACCCTGATTACAGATGAACGCTGGAGCCTTCTCATTCCTTTAAGTGAGAAACAGGCAGTGAAGTTGGCGGATCGTACCTCCATCCGTGTTAAATTTTTGAAGGATGATATGAGCCAGAGCGGGGATTTTTCCATTGTGGAGATCGATGGTTCCAAATATGGCAAGATTGATTTTAACAAAGGTCTGGTTCGTTATGCCACAGACCGTTTTCTGGAAATCGAACTGGTAACCAATACGGTCAGCGGTCTGAAAATTCCTCTTTCTTCCATTGTAACGAAGGAATTCTATACCATTCCTTCCAAATATTCCACCACCAATGAGGACAGCCAGGAGGTGGGCTTTATGGTAGCCGGTAAGGATAAAGACGGAAAGGACACCAATACCTTTGTCAATGCCACCATTTACGCCAGCGAAGAAGTTCCCTCCTCTGGGGCTGACAAGGAGGCAAAAAAGCCGCAGTATCTCTATTACGTGGACAAAAGCGCCTTCCAGGAAGGCGATGCCATTGTCTGTCAGGAAGATCAGTCACGCTTCATTGTAGGGGAGATTGGTGTTCTGGAAGGCGTTTACTGCATCAACAAAGGATATGCTGTATTTCGGAGAATCCAGATTCTGGATCAGAATGAAGAATACGCCATTGTTTCCAAGGCCACCACATATGGACTTTCCCGTTATGACCACATTGTGAGAAATGCAGAACAGGTAAAAGAAGAGGACATTCTATATTAATATTGTTTCAAACAGGAGGCAGAATTATGTTAGCAGAAAATTTAAATCAGGTCAGAACCAGAATTGAGCAGGCATGTGAGAGGGCTGGACGGGATTCCAGAGAGGTAACACTGGTGGCTGTCAGCAAAACCAAACCTGTGGAAATGCTCATGGAGGCCTATGAGGCAGGCGCCAGAGTCTTTGGAGAAAATAAAGTACAGGAAATCATGGATAAATATGACCGTCTTCCTTCCGATATTCAATGGCACATGATCGGACATCTCCAGAGAAACAAAGTGAAATACATCATCGACAAGGTGGCCATGATTCATTCCGTAGATTCCCTGCGTCTGGCAGAGACCATTGAACAGGAAGCAGCCAAGAAAAACCGCCAGATGCCCATTCTGATTGAGGTAAATGTAGCAGAGGAGGAGAGTAAGTTCGGACTTTCCGTGGACGAAGTTCTGCCATTTCTTCTGGAAATCTCCAAATTCCCTCATCTGGAGGTAAAAGGACTTATGACAATTGCCCCATTTGTAGAGAATCCGGAAGAGAATCGTGAAATTTTCCGCAAATTAAAGAAATTAAGTGTTGACATTGCAGCTAAAAACATTAATAATATTACTATGAGCGTTTTGAGCATGGGCATGACCGGAGACTATGAGGTCGCTGTCCAGGAAGGCGCCACCATGGTTCGTGTTGGAACCGGTATTTTCGGCGAACGAAATTATGCACGATAAGATTAAAAGATTGGAGATAGAAAATGGGTGTTTTAGACAAGTTTTTAGATGCCATTAAATTAAACGACGATTATGATGACGATGAATTTTTAGATGACGATCTGTTAGACGATGAAAATGATTTCTTAGATGACGACGAAGAAGAAGAGAAGCCCAAGAAGAAATTCTTTGAGAAATTCAGCAAGAAGAAGGACGAGGGTCTGGACGATTTCGATCTGGATGAGGAACCTGTAAGCGTACCTTCCAGAACCAGTTCCAAGAGCAGCGCTGCTGCCAAGGCTCCGGTAAAGGCTGAAAAAATCGAGAAACCTGTAAGACCGGCCTCCTCCTCCAAGATCACACCTATGAGAAGCAGCAAGCGTAATACCCAGGCTCCGAATATGGAAGTCTGTGTGATCAAACCTGCTTCCATGGAAGACACAAGAGAAATCGCAGACACCCTGGTAGACAATTCTACTGTGATCTTAAACCTGGAAGGCATTGATGTGGAACTGGCGCAGCGTATCATCGACTTTACTTCCGGTGCCTGTTATTCCCTGGGGGGAAGCCTGCAGAAGGTTTCCAGTTATATTTTTGTACTTGGACCATATAACGTGGACATTACCGGGGATTTACAGAATATTCTGGGTGGTTCCGTCCCATCTGTGAGGGCAGGATATTAAGCAATATGGAAAAAGATACATTTTTTCTTAAGAGAATCCGGGAATTAGCAAATCTCTCCTATCAGAGAGATATTGTGACGTTTTCGGATTTTCTTAATTTAAACGAACAAAACCTGATCAAAAGTCAAAAGCTATGCCCCGTAGGGGTACAGATGCACTGTTTCGGAGGGTATGACCAGGCAGAACGCCAGGTTGCAGCCTTTGTTCCGGATACCCTTGGTTATCAGTGGGATTATCCCATTGCCTGCCTGAAAATGGAACCCAGGGCGCTAAAGTTTTCAGAGTCTCTTTCTCATCGGGATTATCTGGGCGCTTTGCTGAATCTGGGTGTGGATAGAAGTGTTCTGGGAGATATTCTGGTACAGGAAGATGCAGCCTGGGTTTTCTGCCTGGAAAAAATGGCGCCTTTCTTTCTGGAAGAGCTCTGTCGTGTCCGTCATACCAGCATTCTCACCACACAGATCTGGGACCCAACAGAATTTCCCATGCCGAAGCTGGAGCCTGTCACAGGGACATGTTCCTCCATTCGTTTGGATGCTCTGATTGCCCTGGCCTTCCAGGCCTCCAGAAGCAGCATGGTTTCTTACATCGAAAACGGGCTGGTTTTTGTCAACGGAAAGCTCATTTCCTCCAACGGTTATGAACCCAGGGAGGGAGACATTATTTCGGTACGTGGAAAAGGCCGCTTCCGCTATGAAGGCGTATCCCATCAGACCAAAAAAGGGCGAAACAGTGTCCGGCTTATGCGCTATGTTTAATTCAGGGAACAGAAAGGAGACAGCACGATGCAACAGATTTTAGAAGTAAAAAGGAACGGAGAATTCTCCTATCCCATCTATTTTGAGAATACCTTTTCCAACCTTGCCAGGGCCATAGAGAACCAGGGGCTTGCCGGGCGAAAGCTCTGCGTGGTATCTGACAGTCATGTAGCCCCTCTTTATCTGGAACAGGTAAAAAAAGAGCTTTCATCCGTCTCTCCGGAGGTTTCCTCCTTTGTTTTTGAAGCGGGAGAGCCAAACAAAAATCTGAATACCGTCCAGTCCCTTTATGAAGCCCTGATTCAGAACGGTCTGGATCGAAAAAGCCTTCTGGTAGCTCTGGGAGGCGGTGTTGTAGGAGATCTTACTGGATTTGGGGCTGCGACCTATCTCCGCGGTATTGATTTCATTCAGATTCCCACCACGCTTCTTGCCCAGGTGGACAGCAGTGTGGGAGGCAAAACAGGTGTGGATTTTCAGCAGTATAAGAATATGGTGGGCGCATTTCATCAGCCCCGTCTTGTCTATATGAATCTTTCTACCCTTTCCACACTTCCGGAAGAAGAATTTGCCTGCGGTATGGGGGAAATCCTTAAAACCGGACTGATCTGTGACCGGGAATTTTTAGATTTTGTATGTGCCAATCCCCAAGCCATCCGCAGTTTGGATGAAAAGCTTCTTATTAAAATGGTGCGCCGCTGCTGTGAGATCAAGGCTGGTGTAGTGGAACGGGACCCAAAAGAACAGGGGGAACGGGCTCTTTTGAATCTGGGGCATACCATTGGTCATGCCGTAGAAAAACTGAAGAATTTCCAGCTTCTTCACGGACAGTGCGTGGGACTTGGACTACTTTCTGCCGCCGCTATTTCCAGAAGCCGAAAGCTTCTCACCGAAGAAGAGGTATCGGTCATTCAGGAAGGCATCCGTTCTTACCTTCTTCCGGAAAAAGTGACAGGTCTTTCTGTGGAAGAAGTCCTTCAGGCTACAAAAAAAGATAAAAAAATGGAAAATGGAAAAGTCAAATTTATTCTTATGGATGGCCTTGGCAAAAGCCGCATCGACCATTCTGTGACTGACGATGAGCTTCGGCTGGGAATCCGGGAGATTCTCTCATGAGCCCCAAAAAAGAAAACCACACATTGCATTTTTCTTCCTGCCTTTTCATCCTTGCTGCCGGAATCCTGCTTTTACTTTTTCTGGATCAGTGGAGCAAACAGCTTGCCGTACTCCATTTGAAGAACGCCCCTTCCCATGAGCTGATCCCAGGTGTTCTGGAACTCCATTACCTGGAAAATACCGGTATGGCCTTCGGAATGCTGGAAGGAAAACGGGTGTTTTTTCTGTTGCTCTGCCTGGTATTTTTTGCTGCAGCCGTTTATGTATTCCTGCGCATCCCAAAAAATACCTATTATCTTCCAATCCTGATAATCCTGACCTTTATGACAGCCGGAGCCGCAGGAAACTTTATAGATCGCGCTTTTCGGGGATATGTGGTGGACTTTATTTATATTTCCCTGATTCATTTTCCCATTTTTAATCTGGCCGACATCTATGTAACTGTAAGCGCCGTTCTCCTGGTGCTTTTTGTGGGTCTGAAATATAAAGAGGAGGATTTTGCCTTTCTCAATCCCAGGAAGAAAGGATAAACAACCATATGGAAACACTTGAATTTCAAATAACAGAAGGGGCAGGTATCCGAATTGACCGCTGCCTGAGCGAGAAATGTCCCCAGCTGTCCCGGTCTTATATACAGAAGCTGTTAAAGGATGGACAGATCTGCGTCAACGGCCGTCCGGTAAAAGCCAACTATAAGGTGCAGGAGAGGGATCAGATTCTTCTTTCTCTGCCAGAATTGAAAGATCCGGATATTCTTCCGGAAGAGATTCCCCTGGATATTCTCTACGAAGATGAGGATGTTCTTGTGGTAAACAAACCCAAGGACATGGTGGTGCATCCAAGCGCCGGACATACAGAGGGAACACTGGTCAACGCGATTCTGTCCCACTGTAAGGGGAATCTGTCCGGAATCAACGGTGTTATGCGTCCCGGCATTGTACACCGCATTGATAAGGATACCACCGGAGCCCTCTTAATCTGCAAAAATGACGAGGCGCACCGGGATCTGGCTGAACAGCTGAAGGAACACACCATCCGACGCCGGTACCGCGCCATTGTGGCAGGAAACCTCAAAGAAGACAAGGGAACCGTTGACGCTCCCATTGGCCGCCACCCGGTTGACCGAAAAAAAATGGCCATTAACCACAAAAACGGAAAAGAAGCGGTCACCCATTATCGGGTTCTGGAACGCTTCGGAAATGCCACCTACATTGAATGTCGGCTGGAAACGGGACGAACCCACCAGATCCGCGTTCACATGAGCAGCCTTGGACATCCCCTTCTGGGAGATGAGACCTATGGCCCTTCCAAAAATCCCTACCACCTTCAGGGACAGGCCCTTCATGCCATGATCCTTGGCTTTGTACATCCCCGAACAGGTGCATATATGGAATTTACAGCGCCTTTGCCTGAATACTTTTTGAAATTATTAGATAAATTAAGAAAATAAGTGGCATTTCCCGGGAAAATATTGTATAATACACCTATGAATATTTTTCGCAGAAGGGAGTTGACGCTATGAATCATACTACAAGTTCAGTAATTACCATCGGAAGGGAATATGGAAGCGCAGGCCGTCAGATTGGTCAGGAGGTTGCGAAATACTTCGGCATCAAATGCTACGACAAGGAGCTTTTGGAGCATGCTGCCAACGACAGCGGTATTTGTAAGGAATTATTTGAAAATCACGACGAGAAGCCTACCAACAGCTTTTTATATTCTTTAGTTATGGATACATATTCCTTTGGATATTCCTCTGCGGGATTTACGGATATGCCCATGAACCATAAGATTTTCCTGGCACAGTTTGATGCTATTAAGAAGCTGGCAGCGGAAGGTCCCTGCGTGATGGTAGGACGCTGCGCCGATTATGCGCTGGCAGACTGGAAAGACTGCTTCAGCATTTTTATTCATGCGGATATGGACTGGCGCATCAACCGGATTTCATCCAAGTATGGCAAGACCGCCAAAGAAGCCAAAGATATGATCAACAAAACTGACAAGAGCCGCTCCAGCTACTACAATTATTACACCAACAAGAAGTGGGGCGCTGCCTCTGGCTATAACATGTGCATTGAGAGCAGTAAATTTGGAATCGAAGGAACGGCCAACGCCATCATTGAAGCCATTAAGATCTTTGATGGAACCAAGCGAAAATAACAGGAATCTGATATCACATCCAAAAACCAGGAAGCACCGGTTCTGATTATGAATCCGGTGCTTCCTGGTTTTCTTTTATTGTTCTTTTGTTCCCATGGTCCATCCTTTGAGATTTCCGCTTAGAATCGCCCGGAACATCCGTTCCTTGGTACCAGGGTGCTCATGATTCAGCTTCCTTAACAGATTCTTGGCATATTCCCGTTTGGTCCTGCCATCAGCAGGGCAACGGTTTTTCACCACAGGAAGCTCATATTTGTTCTGAAAACCAATCACATCCATTTCTTCCATATAAATCAGAGGACGGATCAATGTGAGCCCCATACGGTCCCAATATGTAACCGGGGAAAAGGTATGAAACCGGCCCTCAAAAATGAGAGAGAGCAGCATGGTCTCCACTGCATCGTCCTTATGATGGGCATATGCCACCTTATTGCAGCCTAACTCCTTGGCCACCTCATTGAGGGCTCCCTTTCGCATTTTGGCGCAGAGAGAGCAGGGATTGGATTCCTTGCGGTCCTCAAAAATAATCTTGTAAATGTCTGTAGAAACTACTGTATAATGAATTCCCAGTTCATCACAAAGCTTCTGAATCGGTTCCATGGATACACCTTCAAATCCAAGGTCCACCGTAATGGCCTCAATGGTAAATGGTCTGGGATAGAATCTGGCCAGACCGTGAAGCGCATACAAAAGTGTGAGGCTGTCCTTTCCTCCGGACACCCCAACGGCAATTTTATCTCCGGCCTGGATCATCTGAAAATCATCCACAGCCCTTCTGGTAATACTTAATACCTGCTGTAACTTCATAATTGGATCCCTTCTTCATAAGTGACTGTCTCTTTCTCTTTGACAGCCTTTTTCTGTTCTGTTAGAAACTCGCTTTATTATATCCTGTTTTTTTATAAGGGACAAGGAGAAAAAACAAATCCAAAAAAATTTTTTCTGCTGGTGTGATTCAGTTGTGACATTCTCAAAACCATGTTATAATTCCTTATAGTACAAAGAAATGGAGGCTAATATGAAATTTCGTTGGGATAACAAATACTTACATTTGGGCGTGACTGCATTTCTAGTTATCGCAGCCAGCATGCTGTTTTATTATGGTATTTTCCACATGGGAACCCTGATTTCCGGAATCAAAACATTTTTCGGAATCATGGCGCCCATTCTCTATGGAGTAGCCATAGCCTATTTACTAAGCTCTGTCGTAAACTTTATGGAAAAGAAGCTGATCTTTCCCATCCTGGAAAAAAGGGACATTCATCTGGAGAAACGGGGACAGAGAGTGGTACGATGGATTTCTGTGCTTTTGTCCCTGACACTGTTTATGGTACTTATTTATGCGTTGATCATGATGATCCTTCCCCAGTTGATCCGAAGCATCATGAACATCATCACCAGTTTTCCCTATTATGTCAGCGTAGTTGAGAACTGGCTGAATTCCTTCGTGGAAAAAGGCTGGGATATGAATGCAGAAACCATTGATATGTTGACTCTGTATTCCAATCAGACCCAGGAATACCTGACTACTAACATTTTGCCGCAGATGCAGGAGATGCTGAAAAATGTTTCTGCAGGAGTGTTCGATGTGATTGGCTTTCTGAAGGATTTCCTCATTGGAACCATTGTTTCCCTTTATGTACTGGCCGACAAGGAAATCTTCGTAGCCAGAGGAAAAATGGTGGTGTATGCCCTGTTGCCTACCTCAGCAGCCAATACAGTGGTTCGCGCCATGCGGTTTACCCATAAAACCTTCGGTGGTTTTATCAGCGGTAAAATTCTGGATTCCGCTATCATTGGTGTGCTTTGTTACATTGGATGTACCATTCTGGATATGCCATACACCATATTGATCAGTGTGATCGTAGGCGTAACCAATATCATTCCGTTTTTCGGTCCGTTCCTGGGAGCTATTCCCTGCTTTTTCCTGATTCTTCTGGTAAGCCCGCTGAAGAGTCTGTATTTCGTTCTTTTTATTCTGGTTCTCCAGCAATTTGACGGAAACATTCTGGGGCCAAAGATTCTGGGAGATTCCACTGGATTATCCAGTTTTATGGTAATCGTGGCTATTATGATCGGCGGCGGTCTGTTCAGCTTTGTAGGCATGGTTGTGGGAGTTCCCATCTGCGCGGTTATTTATGCAGCGGTATGGAATCTTCTTGGTCATTCTCTCAGGGACAAACATATGCCTTCCCAGACAGAGGATTACTTTAATGTGGACTCCATGGACCCGGAAACCCATGCGCCCATCCCGTTCCCGGAACAGACAGAGGAGCAGAAGGAGGCCAAAGCAGCCTCTGAGAAGCGACCAGATGGTATTTTTATGAAGCTTTGCCATCATCTGGAACGTCTTCTTCTGATCTGCTTATCTTTCCTTGGAAAACAGGGCAGACGGTTCCTGAAATGGCTGAAGGAACAGAAGAAGCGGCTGAACACAAAAAAATAAAAAGGAGTCATCAACAGACATGAGATTATTCATTCAGCGTGTGAATCACGCAGAAGTAAACGTAAACGGAGAAACTGTAGGGGCCATTGGAAAAGGTCTTCTGGTCCTGGTAGGCGTTGGAAAAGAAGATACCCGTGAGATTGCAGACAAATACCTGAAAAAGCTTCTGGGGCTTCGTATCTTTGAGGATGAAGCCGGAAAGACCAACCTTTCCCTCTCTGATGTACAGGGCGAACTTCTTCTTGTTTCCCAGTTTACTCTGTATGCCAATTGCAAAAAAGGCAATCGTCCCAGCTTTATTGAGGCTAGCGCCCCGGATCAGGCAGAGGCTTTGTATGAATACCTGGTCTCTGAAGCCAAAAAATCCGTTCCTGTTGTGGAACATGGAGTTTTTGGCGCAGATATGAAGGTATCTCTGGAAAACGACGGACCTTTCACAATACTTTTGGACGAATCGATCATGTAGCAACGGCTGTGTGCCGATTAGGAGGGTTTTTACGAGCATGAAACGAGGAAGGTCGCTGCTTCTTGCCTTATGCCTGCTTTTTACCGCATTATTTGCAGGAATGTCAGTGACAGAACATACTTATGAAGTTTCGGCTGCAACCACAAACCAGAAGCCGAAAAATACCTTTGTAAAGAAAAACGGCAAATGGTATTACTACGACAGCAACGGAAAGCTGGCCAAGGGATGGTTCGTTTCCAAAGGGGGAAATCGCTATTATTTTGGCAAAGACGGGGCTGCCAGAGCCGGTATTCTTACCATCAGCGGCAAGAAATACTGCTTCAACGAAAAAGGAAAAATGCAAAAGGAATGGCAGACGGTGAATGGCAAAACCTATTTCTTTGATGAAAAGGATGGCCATATGCATACAGGATGGACTGTCACCAAGGCAGGAAATCGCTATTACTTTGGCAAGGATGGAGTAATCCGTCCAGGCTGGCAGACAGTAGATAAAAAAACCTACTATTTTACAGAAAAAGGAAAAATGGTAAAAAATGCCTTTCTGACCGTGAACAAACAGAAGTTTTACCTGGATAAAAACGGTCAGAAATATAAAGGGCGCCATAAGATCAAAAACAGCTGGTATGCCTTTCACAGAACCACCGGCGTGCTAGTAACAGGAGGCTGGTATAAGGAGACAGACGGTTCCTATTATTATGCCTCTCAAAATGGAAAGCTGGTAAGCGGTTTTTATAAACCAGATTCCTATTATCGTTATTTCCGTCCATCTGACTGTAAAATGCTTACCGGATGGCAGAAGATTGGAGACTGGAAATATTATTTCAAGAAAAAGAACGGTCTCCGTTACGATGACTGTAAGCTGACTCTGTCAGGAAAAATGTATTATTTCAGCAAAACCGGTAAATTATATGAAAAAAAATGGTTCACCAAAACAGAAGGCACCTATTATGCAAAAAAAGACGGTGTTCTTGCCACAGGATGGCTCACCTTAAGCGGAAAAACCTATTATCTGGATTCCAAAACAGGTGTTCGGAAAACCGGCTGGGTAACCGTGGGAGAGGACGACTATTATCTGGACCCCAAAACAGGCGTCCTTCGTGTAAACAGCTGGATTGACAAAGATCATTACGTCGGCCAGAACGGCGCATACATCCCTGGATATTCCAACCAGAGTTTCCGCTGGCCATTAAGTTCCAACTGGAACTATATTTCCAGTTATTTTGGAAACCGGGAATCCCCTGGAGGCATTGGTTCCACAAACCATGGGGGCATTGACATACCGGCGCCACAGGGAACACCCATTTATGCAGTATCAGATGGAACTGTGGTGGCCATTCAAAAACCGTCACAAAGCGGAGGCGCTGGAAATTATACCATGATTAATCACGGCAAAGGAATTATTTCTGAATACATGCATCAATCCAAATTTGCCACTGGACTGAAGGTTGGCCAAAAAGTCAAACGAGGCCAGGTCATTGGTTATGTGGGAAGCACAGGAAATTCCACAGGCGCACATTTGCATCTTGGTTTTGTTGTAAACGGCAAACGCCGTGATCCCTTAAATTACGTAAAACAACCATAAAGTGAGGGGGAGACCCCTCACTCTTTTTCCATCTATATCTATACGACAAACCCGAGTTTATTAAATAGATCGTTGCAAAAAGTGGCCACTTATGCTACAATACACATAAATTCATACTTTCAGGGCTTTTTTGTCAATTCCTGATTTTCCATGTTTTTTACTTTATCTTTTGTATTTTATTTGGAGGTTCTCTATCTATGGATCAAAAAAAAGTTTCTTATCATGAACAGACCGATATTTCCAACACCTTAAGGCTAAGGGAAGTTCTGAAAACCTTGCCGCCTTTTTGTAAAGATTATTTTCGTGCCATTGATGCAACCACAACCACAAAAACCAGAATTTCTTACGCTTATGATATCCGTATTTTCTTTCAATTCCTTTTAGATCAGAATCCCTCTTTCAAGGATCGTTCCATGAGCGACCTTACGGTGGATGTTCTGGATCAGGTCAAGGCCCTGGATATTGAGGAATACGAAGAATATCTGAAGGTCTATCACATTGGCGAAAAAACAGAAACCAACGGTGAACGAGGCCTGAAACGAAAATTATCCGCTTTGCGCAGTTTTTATGCTTATTATTATAAACGGGAAATGATCCAGACCAATCCCAGCGTACTGGTGGATGTTCCCAAAATCCATCAGAAAAACATTACCCGTCTGGATGCCGATGAGGTTGCCATGCTTCTGGATTATATTGAACATGGCGGGGATAAATTAACTGGACAGAAACGGGCTTATTATGAAAAAACCAAGGTGCGGGATCTGGCCCTGGTTACTCTCCTTCTTGGCACTGGAATCCGTGTGTCAGAATGTGTGGGACTTGATGTGGAAGATGTGGATTTTAAAAACAATGGGATTAAAGTCACACGAAAGGGTGGAAATGAAATGGTGGTTTATTTTGGTGAAGAAGTGGAACGTGCGCTGAAAAATTACCTGGAGCTTCGTGAGAACATCACGCCCCTTCCTGGTCATGAACACGCACTCTTCTACTCTACCCAGAGACGGCGGATCGGAGTACAGGCTGTGGAGAATCTGGTAAAAAAATATGCCAGAGAAATCACCACCACAAAGAAGATCACTCCTCATAAGCTTCGCAGTACCTATGGCACTGCGCTCTATCAGGAAACCGGGGATATCTATCTGGTTGCCGACGTTCTTGGACACAGGGATGTCAACACTACTAAGAAGCATTACGCGGCTCTGGACGATGCCAGACGGCGCCAGGCGGCTACAGCAGTAAGGCTGAGGGAGGATTAACCTCTCCCTCAGCCTTATTCTTTTACATATGATCCAGAATCTCTCTGGCTTCCTCCAGAAGGAACCGTATATGCCGGAGTTTGTCCTCGTTGAAATGGAATGTATCCGGCGAAACACTCTCTTCTGCTCTCTCCACTGTCTTTTCGGGAAGATCACCAGTCATACCCAAGACCTGAAGAAGCTGCTCTTTGGAACCCCCGTACAGCTTGTCAATAAGTTCCTTTGTCTGCGCTTCCTGATTCTCTTCCCTGGTGACCAGAGGGTGACACAGAAAACCTGGCTCTGATCTTTGAATCGCTTTCTTTTCGATGCAGCGCTTAATCAGTGTATACGTGGTATTTTTGTTCCAGCCCACCTCCTGATTCAGTACCTCAGAGAGGTGCTTGGCTGTACAGTCTCCCTCCCGCCACAAAACTTCCATAATCTTTAATTCTGAATCCTGCAGCTTTGTATCCATAAGTGTTCACCTTCCATTCCTCAAATTTATAGCATCATGCCAATGGTATAAACCACAAAGGCCACGATCCAGGCAATGAGACACTGACCCACTACCATGGCAACGGCCCATTTGCCTCCCAGTTCCCGTTTTACGGAAGCAATGGCTGCCACACATGGCGTATAAAGGAGGCAAAAGACCAGAAGGGCCACTGCTCCCGGCACCGTGATACTTCCCTTAAGCGCTTCTGTATTTCCAAAGAGCACCGTCAGAGAGGACACCACACTTTCCTTGGCCATAAATCCGGAAATCAGTGCCGTCACAATTCTCCAGTCCCCAAATCCCACCGGAAGGAACAAGGGAGCAAGAAGGCCTGCCGCCATAGCCAGAATACTGTTCTGTGAGTCAGATACCATATGCAGTCCCATATCAAAGTTCTGCAAAAACCAGATGACAATGGTTGCAATAAAAATAACCGTAAATGCTCTCTGGAGGAAATCCTTAGCTTTATCCCACAATAAATGAAGCACGTTTTTTGCCCCTGGAAGACGGTAATTGGGCAGTTCCATAACAAAGGGCACTGCCTGTCCCTTAAAGACCGTTTTCTTAAAAATCAATGCCATCAGAATTCCCATTACAATTCCCAGTACATACAGTCCAATCATTACCAGAGCCCCATGCTTCGGGAAAAAGGCTGCGGTAAAAAAGGCATAAATGGGAAGCTTGGCTGTACAGCTCATAAAGGGTGTCAAAAGAATCGTCATCTTACGGTCACGCTCAGAGGGAAGGGTCCGGCTTGCCATAACCCCTGGCACAGTACAGCCAAATCCCACAAGCATGGGCACAATACTTCTTCCGGAAAGCCCCAGTTTCCGGAGCAGCTTGTCCATAATAAAAGCAACTCTTGCCATATATCCACTGTCCTCCAGAAGGGACAGGAAAAAGAACAACGTCACAATAATAGGCAAAAAGCTGAGTACACCGCCTACTCCATTAAAAATACCATCAATCACAAGGGAATGAACAGGAGCGCTCACATTGGCTGCCTTCATGGAATGGTCCACCAGTTCTGTGAGATAGGTGATTCCTCCTTCCAGAATCGACTGAAGAAAAGCTCCGATCACATTAAAGGTCAGGAAGAACACAATCCCCATAATTCCAATAAAAGCTGGTATTCCCGTATATTTTCCAGTCAGAAACCGGTCAATCTTCCTGCTTCGGATCCGTTCTTTGCTTTCTCTGGGCTTGATCACCGTTTCCTCACACACACTTTCTATGTAATCAAAACGCATCTGCGCCACAGCCGCAGCACGATCCATTCCCGTCTCTTCCTCGGTCTGTCCTGCGATCTCATCCAGCATCCTTCGTTCATGTTCTGTAAGGCCAAGCTGCTCCAGAATCTTCTGATCCCCTTCCATCACCTTGCTGGCAGCGAACCGAATCGGGATTTCTGCCTTCTGGGCATGATCTTCAATCAGGTGCATCACTGCATGAATGCCACGATGTATCCCCTCTGCCTTCTGACAGAAATCCGTTTCCAACGGGCATTCCTGATATTTAGCCACATGGATAGCATGTCGAACCAGTTCCTCAATACCTTCTCCTTTGGCCGCAGAAATGGGAATAACCGGAACGCCAAGCGCAGACTCCATTTCGTTGACCAGAACGGAACCGCCGTTTTCCCGAAGCTCATCCATCATATTCAAAGCCACAACCATGGGAAAGCCCAGTTCCAGAAGCTGCATGGTCAGATACAGATTTCGCTCAATGTTGGTGGCATCCACAATATTGATGATTCCCTTGGGCTTTTCATGGATCACAAATTCACGGGTTACAATCTCCTCACTGCTGTAAGGAGACATGGAATAAATTCCAGGAAGATCTGTAATCCTGGTGTTTTCATGTCCCCGGATTATGCCGTCCTTGCGGTCCACGGTGACGCCTGGAAAATTCCCCACATGCTGCTTAGAGCCTGTAAGCTGATTAAACAGTGTGGTTTTTCCACAGTTCTGATTTCCCACCAGGGCAAAGGTCAAAAGCTCACTTTCCGGCAATGGATTTTCCAGTTTCCGGTCGTGAAACCGGCCGCCTTCTCCGTAACCGGGGTGGTGTGTTTCCGGTCCTGTTTTTTTGTTGTTTCTTTCTTTTGGCTTATGGGGTGCGCTGATCTCAATATTCTCCGCATCTGCCAGACGAATGGTCAACTCATATCCGTGAATCCGAAGTTCCACCGGATCGCCCATAGGCGCATATTTCACAACGGTCACCTCTGTTCCCTGTATCAGCCCCATATCCAGAAAGTGCTGACGCAGAGCTCCTTCTCCCCCTACAGAACAGATGGTAGCCGTACTTCCAATTTCCAGTTCATTTAGTTTCATTGGTGTCTCCCCTTTATCTCAAGTCTTCATGGTAATTATAATACGGCGCAGCCTTTTTGTCCACGAATACCTGGGGAAAACCTTTTTCACATCCATTTCTTTTTGACTTCTTCTGGTACCTGAATCACACCGAAATACCCCAACAGACTGTAGCTGTAGCTGATCCCACGTACATCTGCGATCTCCTTGGGGCGCGAAAAAAAAACGATCCTCCCTTTTACATGCTTCATGAAAGGCAAGGCGCACAGAGCTCCAGGAGAGAGACTTGCTGTGTTCCCTTCGGTCAATAAACAATTCCTTTGTATAAGCGCCCCTGCGTCCCATTTTTAAGGTATAAGTGAACGGAAGTCCGGAACTGGTCAAAAAGGGATATCCCTGGAAAGCAACAATACAATTCCAGAAATTCTCTTCCGTACAGGCATCCCTCAGAGTACGAAGCGCCTGTTCCCGTAACAAAACTTTATCTGCTTCCATTTTTTGATCCCTCCTGTATAAGATATCCTTTTTTGATAAATAAAAACAGCTCCATAGTCGAAAATAAGGCGAATATATCGTACTTTTTCCATTGGAGCTGTTTCTTTTTTTGAAACAATTTATTCTGTTTCCTTCTTCCCTTCTGCCCGGAACTCTTCCGTATCCAGAAGATCAAAAATGGTAACACCAAGTCCTTTACAGATTTTCATTAATGTAAAAATTCCGGGATTTTTTGTGTTGCCGCTAACAATGTTGATCAGGGTTGTAATGGGCATTTCAGATTTCGCTGCCAGCGTATAATATGACATCTGCCTCTCTTCTCTGATGTTTTCCAGTTGCCTGATTAAAATTTCCTGTTCTTTCATATGTCCTCTCCTATATTTTGTTACTATATTACTCCTATATTCCTATGTAGTATACCACTTTCCCTGTGTGAAGTCTATTAAGAATCAACGTTCTTTTTATATTTATAATATATTTTTCTTTTATCAGAGCAATACATATAAAGGCATCAAAAAACCCACCCGGAACTTTGAAAGTTCGGGTGGGTTTACTAATTATTCTTCCCAGTTATGCCAAACGTCTGTAACGTCATCGTCCTCATCCAGAAGATCCAGAGTCTTCTGAAGGTTCTTGACATCCTTTTCATCTGTAAGAGCCACGTAGGTCTGTGGTACCATTGCCACCTGTGCCTCCAGCATAGGAACTCCTGCTGCCTCCAGAGCCTCACGAACTGCGCTGAAATCATCTGGGGCTGTGAGTACCTCGAAGCTGTCTTCCTCCTCAGAGAAATCCTCTGCTCCTGCATCCAGAGCCACCATCATCAATTCATCTGCGTCCATCTCGCATTCTTCCTTATCAATGATGATCTGTCCCTTCTGATCAAACATAAAGGATACGCAGCCCTGAGTACCAATGCTTCCATATCCCTTAGTGAAAGCATTTCTTACATTGCTGGCTGTACGGTTTTTGTTATCTGTAAGAGTCTCTACGATAATTGCCACACCATTGGGGCCATAGCCTTCATAGGTAGCTCTTTCGTATGCATCTGCAGAGTCTGCGCCGGCTGCTTTTTTGATTCCACGTTCAATGGTATCGTTTGGCATGTTATTTGCCTTTGCCTTTGCAATAACATCACGAAGTTTGCTGTTGTTGTTAGGATCCGGACCGCCTGCCTTGACAGCCATCACGATCTCACGTCCGATTACGGTAAAAATCTTTCCTTTTTTGGCGTCGTTCTTTTCCTTTTTGTGCTTTATGTTTGCGAATTTTGAATGTCCTGACATTGCTTTTCTTCTCCTTTTGTTTCTTTTTCCTTTATTTTTTCGGCCCGAACCTTATCTATCGTCTTATTTCCAAGAGACAGAATGCGGAAACGGTAACCGTTTGCAACAATTTCTTTTTCCAGGTCCTTTTCTGTGGGGATATGACCCAACAGGGAAGTCAGATACCCGTTCATCGTCTCAAATTCCAGATCGCCGAATTCTACTCCCAGTTCTTCCTCCACATCCTCCAGATAAGCCCGCCCGTTGATCAGCACACTGTTGTCCACCTGTGTACGGATGGTGATCTCATCTTCATCATATTCATCCAGAATATCTCCCACGATTTCTTCCAGAATGTCTTCCATGGAAACAATTCCTGCCGTCTGTCCATATTCATCCACCACAATGGCCATATGCAGCTTCTTGCTCTGCATTGTACGGAACAGATCCCCAATGCCCCTTGTCTCAGGGATAAAAGCAGCTTCCCGGATCAGGCCTGGAAGTTCCTGTAAGGGTTTAAATTTCGCCCAGGAATTTTTGGTCATGAATTTCAGCGCATCTTTATAATGCACAATGCCCCGAATGTCGTCCAGATCTTCTCCATAAACCGGATATCGGGAATTTCCCTCCTCCAGCATCACATCGATCATTTCTTTAAGAAGAACTTCATGATTAAAAGCCACCACATTTTTGCGATGAGTCATAATGTCTCTGGCTTCTGTCTCGTTAAAGGAAATGATATTCTGGATCATTTCTGCTTCATTTTCCTCGATTACCCCCTGCTCATGAGCCTCATCCACAATGGAAATGATCTCTTCCTCTGTCACAGCCTCCGGCTCCTGCGTCAGTCCCACACCAAAGGGAACTGCTGCCAGTCTGGAAATCCAGGTCACAAACACAGTGATCGGGTAGAGCATGGTCACAAAGAAATGCACCATCTTAACATAACGGTATGCAAATTTTTCGGGATAATAAGTGCCCACACGGCGGAAGGTAAGAATCCCGAAGGATGCCAGAAGGATCACACAGATGATCATCATCAGAATCAGCGCCGGCATATATTCAATATAAGGACGAAATACCTGTACTGCCCAGGGCAGAAGGAAAACGCCAAAACAGATACCAGACGCGGTCACGATCATCGGAATCACATTGACATACAAAAGCGGCTTTTCCAGCACACTTTTCAGAAGAAGCGCTTTTTTGTCTCCTTCCTCCGCCCGCTTCTCCAGATCATTCTGGCGGAGGTTATGTACTGCTGCTGCAAATCCATACAGGATTCCATTCACCCACAGCAGCAAAAGCAAGCCTAGTACGCCCCATAGGGGCAGATTACTGCCATCTTCCATTTGTTCTTTCAATATCTCCTTTAAAGGTAAATATGCATAGTTACTGATAAACTATAACACTTCTGTATCCATTCGTCAAGAATATTGCCGGAACCCTTCCCGTCAGAAGGTAAGTTCCAGGCTGATTTCCAACGCATGGTTTACCCGATCCAGCATCACCGGATCTAAATGACACACCTTATCCTTCAGTCTTCTTTTGTCAATGGTACGCAGCTGTTCCAGAAGGATCACAGAATCCTTCTCAATCCCGCTATCCGCCGCATCAATCTCAATATGGGTGGGAAGCTTCGCTTTGTTCATCTTAGAAGTTATGGCCGCGCAGATCACCGTGGGACTGTGTCTGTTTCCCACATCGTTCTGTATGATCAGCACCGGCCGGATTCCTCCCTGTTCACTTCCCACTACAGGCCGCAGATCTGCGTAAAATATATCCCCTCTTTTTATAACCACACAATTCACACTCCGATTCTGTTACATTTTCACGATTTACCAATAGTGTTTCCTGTTTTCCTCTGTGTATACATGCGTGGTATATTTTCTTTCTTTTCTCCTGTTCCCCTTTAGGAACGAGCACCTGAGACAAGGGTCTTCCTTTTACTCACCAACTGTTTTTGATGATGTATGGAGATAAACCCTGGGAACCCGTTTACTGATCCCACAGATAAACTCATAGGAAAAACGTCCGCAAAGCTCACCCAGTTCCTCCACCAAAATCTCTTCCTCCCCATCTTTTCCAATCAGTGTCACCTCATCTCCTGGATGTACCTGGGGAATTTCCGTTACATCCACCATAAACTGATCCATACAGATCCTTCCCAGGATTCTGGCCTTTCTGCCATGAATCAGCACATATCCCTTATTAGAAAGCATCCTGGGATAACCGTCTGCATAACCCACAGGAATGGTTGCCACCTTTGTCTCCCTCTCTGTGACAAAGGTACCCCCGTAACTGATGGCTTCTCCTGGTCCCACGGTCTTTACATAAGAAACGCAGCTCTTCAGTTCCATCACCGGCAAAAGCTTCACTTCCTCCCGTTCCACTTCCATGGAAGGATAAATTCCATAAATCGTAATTCCCGCCCTGACCATATGAAGATGAGCCTCTGGAAGCCTTAAGATTCCCGCACTGTTGGAGCAATGATGAAGGGGAATATGTATGCCTTCCTGTTCCAGAAGACGAATATATTGAAGATACCGGTCCAACTGCACGTAGGCAGGACTTTTATCTGTTTCATCCGCTCTTGCAAAATGTGTAAAGACTCCCTCCAGACAAATCCCCGGAAGAGAAGCCAGGAGCTTAACTTCCGGCACAGATTCCCGGTCTGCGCGATAACCGATCCGATTCATTCCCGTATCCACAGCCAAATGAACATAGGCCTGTTTCTTCTGACGAAGAGCCTCTTCATTTAAGCCTCTGGCCGTTGCAAGATCACAGACAGCCAGTCGGATATCCTCACGGATGAGATGTTCATATTCCTCTGGAAAAACAAGCCCCAGAATCAGGATGGGCTTTTTCACCCCGGAAGCTTTCAGGCTCAGAGCTTCCTCTGCGGTAGCTACGGCAAATCCCCAGATATAGGAATAGTCCTGGATCAGACCGGCAATCTCTGCTGCGCCGTGTCCATAGGCGTCTGCCTTCACCACAGCCACCATCTGCGTCCCCTTTGCAAGACGTTTTCTCATTTCTGCAAAATTATGGGCAACGGCATCGAGAGATACCTCTGCTCTTACACGACTGTGTTCTTTCATAATGTCTCCTCTTTTCTTGTTATGGCCTTTGAAAGCATCCGCACAATGTCTCTGGCCGTCATGGTATGCATTCCGTATTTCTCAGCGGCAAGATCTCCGCTTCGTCCATGAAGATAAACCCCAAGGGCTGCCTTTTTTCCATTATCCGGCTCCTGCTCCCGACAGCACAGGTACATACAAAGCACTGCCGAAAGGATTCCCGTGAGCACATCTCCGCTGCCGGCTGTGGCCATTCCCGGGTTTCCGGACATATTTAAATATGTATTTCCCTTCTGATCTGTTACAACGGTACAGGCATCCTTCAACACGCAGACCGCACCGGTCTCTCTGGAAAAGGAAGCGGCAGTTTCCGCCATTTTATCCTGAATCGCGCCTATACTCTTTCCACACAGGCGACTCATTTCTCCCAGATGGGGCGTCACAATAACCTGTTCGTTAAGATATTTCCGCCACACAGGATGCTCGGATAACAGGTTCAGACCATCTGCATCAAGGATCACCGGTTTTCCCTGCTCACTGGCTCTGCTTAAAAACCACTGGACACGCTCCCGGCTTTTTCCGGATACCCCCAGTCCGGGGCCAATGACCACCACATCACACCAGTCCAGTTCCTTCTGATTGGCTTCATCCTCAAAAACACAGGTCACCATGGCTTCCGGCAGCAGGGTCTGGAGCGGAATCCGATTCTCTTCCACGGTCTGAATCTTCACCATTCCCGCCCCTGTAGCAAAGGCAGAAGCAGCGCTTAAAAAGGCAGCGCCGCACATGCCCTCTGACCCGGCCACCAGAAGTACCTTTCCGAAGGTCCCTTTATTTCCATAGGCAAGACGCTCTGGAAGAAGCATAAGGTCCCTCTCTTCCAGATGCCACATCCTCACCGGTATCTTCGGAGTTTCGTAGATTCCAATATCTGCTGCTACGGTTTTTCCTGCATACATCCGTCCCGGATAAAAGCACAGCCCTCGTTTGCGAAAAGCAAAGGTCACGGTCAGGTCTGCCCGGAAGGCGATTCCCAGTTCTCTTCCTGTATCCGCATCTACACCGGAGGGAAGATCCACAGCTACCTTAAAGGCTTCCGCCCCATTCATCTGCTGAATCAGGGTATAATACCTGCCTTCTATGGGTCTGGATAAACCTACACCGAATATGGCATCTACTATAGTAGTATATTCATCCCATCTCGGGTTATTCACCTCTGGGACACCATAATTTTGCGCAATCTGGTACTGGCGCGCAGTCTCCTCTGTCATATGCTCTTTATTTCCGGCCAGAAAATAGCCTGTCGGGATTCCTTTGAGAAACAGAAGCCTCGCAAGGGCGATTCCATCACCGCCGTTATTGCCGCTTCCGCATACCACAAGAATCCGTTCCTTTTCTTTCTGATACTTCTCCATCTGAGCTGCTACCGCCAGCGCAGCCCGTTCCATCAAAACGCAGGAGGGAACCCCCATCTGTCGGATGGTTTCCTGATCCAATGCCTTCATTTGATTTCCTGTTACAATTGCCTTCATCTTTTCACCTCCATATCCTCTCACGTTCCGAAGAAAAAGGCCGCCACCAAAGGAGCCTTCCGGATCTCTCCGAAAGCCAGGTAACAGCCTATCCCTTATTTCTCAATATGCTCCTGACGATACTGACTTAAATTGTAGGACAATGTCATCAGACTCTCGGAAAGATGAACATTTTCTACAATCACATCCTCTGGGGTATCCAGATCAATATGGGCAAAGTTCCAGATGGCCTTGATTCCGTTCTCCACAAGAATATTGGCCATTTCCTTCGCCTTATTTTTCGGCAGGGTCAGAATTGCAATCTCCACAGAATGCTCTTTCAGGAAAAAAGGAAGTTCACTGAGCATCTGAATCTCAATCCCGCGAACAGCAATCCCTTCCAGAACCGGATTCACGTCAAAGATTCCAACCAGCTTAAAGCCCCGTTTCTCAAAATCCACGTAATTTGCCAATGCCTGGCCCAGATTACCGGCGCCTAAGATGATCATGGGATGCTGGGTATCCAGCCCCAGAATTTTTCCGATCTCTGTATAAAGATACTTCACATTATATCCATAACCCTGCTGCCCGAATCCGCCGAAGTTATTCAAATCCTGACGAATCTGAGAAGCAGTAACACGCATTTTTTTACTCAGATCGTTGGAAGAAATCCGCTCTACATGTTCTTCCAGCAATTCCCCTAAATAACGATAATACCTTGGCAGTCTTTTGATCACTGCCCTGGAAATTCCTTTCGTCTCCAAAAAAGTCCCCTCCTTAGTATAGCTATATCAATTATACCGAATTGATATTTTCTTGTCAATTCTTTCGTGAGGGAATCGGGCAAAATGTACTTTACAAACTTCAGGATTTCGCTATAATTATTAGGGAATGTGTTTTTTTGTTGAAAAACAGTTTTTTTGGAGGAATATAGTTATGATCTTATCATGTCAGAGCATCTGTAAGTCCTTTGGGGAACAAGCGATCTTACAGGATGCTTCTTTTCATATAGAAGAACGGGAGAAAGCTGCCCTGATCGGAAGCAATGGCGCAGGAAAAACCACGCTTTTGCGAATCATCATGAATGAAATGCAGGCAGATTCCGGAACCGTAGTAATTGCCAAGGATAAAAACATTGGCTATCTGGCCCAGTATCAGGATATCCACGGTCATCATACCATTTATGAAGAGCTTCTTACTACCAAGCAGCACATCCTTGATATGGAAACCCGGATGCGTACCCTGGAAAAAGAGATGAAACATACCTCGGGAGAAGCCCTGGAAAGCCTGATGAATACTTACACAAGACTCACCCATGAATTTGAACTGCAGAATGGATACGCCTACAAAAGCGAGCTGGTGGGGGTGTTAAAAGGTCTTGGCTTTGGAGAGGAAGATTTTTCCAAGGAAATTGAAACCCTTTCCGGTGGACAGAAAACCAGGGTAGCCCTTGGTAAACTTCTGATTTCCAAACCGGATATTCTTCTTTTGGATGAGCCTACCAACCATCTGGATATGGAAAGCATTTCCTGGCTGGAGACTTATCTCCTGAATTATCCGGGAGCAGTCTTTCTGGTATCCCATGACCGGTATTTTCTGGATAAGGTAGTCACCAAGGTAGTGGAGATCGAATCCGGACAGGTACGGATGTTCAGTGGAAATTATTCTGCCTTTGCCTTTAAAAAGGCACAGCTTCGTGATGCCCAATACAAAGCCTATCTGAACCAGCAAAGGGAAATCAAGCACCAGGAAGCTGTCATTGCCAAGCTGAAATCCTTTAACCGGGAAAAATCCATCAAACGGGCAGAGAGCCGTGAAAAAATGCTGGATAAGCTTCAGCGTCTGGATAAGCCTGTGGAGATCAACGACCAGATGCGTCTTTCCCTGGAGCCACGCTTTGTCAGCGGGAATGATGTATTAAGCGTCAAAGAGCTTTCCAAAAGCTTTCCGGGCCAAACCTTATTCACCAATATTTCTTTTGAGATCAAACGAGGGGAACGGGTAGCTCTGATTGGAAATAACGGAACAGGGAAGACCACCATGCTGAAAATATTAAATGGTCTGCTCCCGGCAGATACCGGCTCATACACCCTGGGTTCCAAGGTACAAATTGGTTACTACGATCAGGAACACCATGTACTTCACATGGAAAAAACAATTTTCCAGGAGATTTCCGATACCTATCCCACACTCACCGAAACAGAGATCCGAAATATGCTGGCTGCTTTTCTCTTCACCGGTGAAGATGTATTTAAACTGATTTCTTCTCTTTCCGGTGGGGAACGTGGCCGTGTTTCCCTGGCGAAGCTGATGCTCTCAGAGGCAAACTTCCTTATCCTGGATGAGCCCACCAACCATCTGGACATCACATCCAAGGAAATTCTGGAAGAAGCCTTAAACAGCTACACCGGTACGGTTCTGTATGTCTCTCATGACCGTTATTTTATCAACCAGACAGCCACCAGGGTCTTAGATCTCACCAACCAGGCTGTGGTCAATTACATTGGCGATTACGATTATTATCTGGAAAAAAAGGAAGAACTCACTGAAAAATACGCGCCTGCTTCAGAAACTGAACCTTTGGTGACCTCTCAGACTTCTGAGAGCAAGCTTTCCTGGCAGCAGCAGAAGGAAGAGCAGGCACGACAGCGGAAACGGGAAAACGATCTGAAAAAAACAGAAGCCCGTATTGAAGAGCTGGAAACCCGGGACAGGGAAATCGACGATACCCTGGTACTTCCGGATATCTGTACCAATGTGGCAGAATGTACCCGGTTAAGCCGGGAAAAAGAAGCCATTCAGAAGGAACTGGAGGAGCTTTACGAAAAATGGGAGGAACTGGCATAATGCCGGGTCCTCCCATTTTTTCAGCTTAAACTAATTGATCCAGATTTTTGCGTACCTCCAGAATAAAATCACGGCTGTTTAAAACCTTTGGATTTTCCAGTTCTGTGATCATAGCAAGATCTTTTGTCATTTTTCCACCTTCGATGGTTGCTAACGTTGCCTTCTCAAGCTTGTCAGCAAATGCAGAAAGCTGGGCATTTTGATCCAGTTCTCCACGTTTCCGCAGAGCCCCTGTCCAGGCAAAGATGGTCGCTACGGAATTGGTGGAAGTTTCTTTTCCTTCCAGGTGGCGATAGTAATGTCTCTGTACTGTTCCATGAGCCGCTTCATATTCATAGTATCCATGTGGGGAAACCAGAACAGAAGTCATCATTGCCAGAGAACCAAATGCAGAAGATACCATATCGCTCATCACATCCCCGTCATAGTTCTTGCAGGCCCAGATGAATCCACCCTCTGCCTTCATAACCCGGGCAACAATATCATCAATAAGACTGTAGAAGTATACCAGTCCCGCCTCCTGGAATTTCTCTTTGAATTCCTTTTCAAAGATGGTCTGGAAGATTTCCTTGAACCGGCCGTCATAGGTTTTAGAAATAGTATCCTTACAGCCCAGCCACACATCCTGACGGGTATCCAGCGCATAATTGAAACAGCTTCTTGCAAAGCTTTCTATGGAGTTGTCCAGATTATGCATTCCCATAAGAACACCAGGACCTTCAAAACGGTGGATCAGTTCTGTTTTTTCTTCTCCGTCCTCGCTTACAAATGTAAGTTTCGCCTCACCTGGTTTGTCTATGTACATTTCTGTGTTTTTGTAGATATCCCCATAGGCATGTCTGGCCAGTGTAATGGGTTTCTTCCAGTTTTTTACACAGGGTTCGATTCCCTTAACCACAATGGGCGCTCGGAATACGGTACCGTCTAAGATGGCACGAATGGTTCCATTGGGGCTTTTGTACATCTTTTTCATGTCATATTCTTCCATTCTCGCCTTATTCGGTGTAATAGTAGCACATTTTACCGCAACCCCATACTTCTTGGTGGCATTGGCTGCGTCTACCGTCACCTGGTCGTCTGTCTCATTTCTGTGTTTCAGTCCCAGGTCATAATATTCGGTATTCAGATCAATATAGGGAAGCAAAAGCTCCTCCTTGATCATCTTCCAGAGGATTCTAGTCATTTCATCGCCATCCATCTCTACCAATGGCGTCTGCATCTGAATTTTTTTCATCGCTTTGTCCTTTCATCCAATTCAATCCCATTTGATATTTAAACGGTTACAGGTTTCTGCAACTACCTGCTCCAGTTCTCCGTCGGAAAGAACGGTCACACGGCCCTCATCATACTGGGCATCCACCCAGGCTTTGATCAGGGAAACCAGTTCACTGTTCTTCTGGATCTGTTTCTCACCCTTCAGGTGATAGTGGGTGTTCATCCAATGGGCAATTCCTGCTGCGCCGGAGGTATTGGAAACAGCCACCTCCACCGGACGGTTCAAAAACTTGTCTGTATCAAAAATATTGTAGATCTCTTCGTTTTTCAGAAGTCCGTCTGCATGAATCCCGGCTCTTGTCACATTAAAATTCTGTCCCACAAAAGGAGTCCGGACTGGAATATGATATCCAATCTCTTTCTCATAATACTCTGCCAGCTCTGTGATCACTGTGGTATCCATGCCGCCCAGGTTTCCACGAAGCTGAGCATATTCAAATACCATAGCTTCCAGAGGAGTGTTGCCTGTACGTTCTCCGATTCCAAACAGAGAAGTATTGACACCACAGGCGCCATAGAGCCACGCTGTGGTGGAATTGCTTACTGCCTTATAAAAGTCATTGTGTCCATGCCATTCAATCAGTTCAGAGGGAACGCCGGCATGAACCATAATACCATAAATGATTCCCGGTACAGAGCGGGGGATCACGGCGCCAGGATAATTCACACCATAGCCCATAGTATCACAGCAACGTACCTTAACAGGAATTCCGTATTGCTGACGAAGCTTCATAAGCTCCAGACAGAAGGGAATCACATAGCCATAGATATCGGCTCTGGTAATATCCTCCAGGTGACAGCGCACTGCCACTCCAATCTCCAGGCATTCTTTTACAATGCTGAGATAATGCTCCATGGCCTGACGACGGGTCATCTTCATTTTATAGAAAATATGGTAATCGGAACAGCTGACCAGTATACCGGTTTCCTTCATGCCCATATCCTTAACCAGCTGGAAATCCTTCTTGCTGGCACGAATCCAACTGGTAACTTCCGGAAATTCATATCCGCGCTCCATACATTTCTCAACTGCATCCCGGTCCTTCTTGCTGTAAAGGAAAAATTCCGAAGCACGAATTCTGCCCTCCGGCCCCCCCAGCTTATGGAGATAATCATAGATCCGCACAATCTGTTCCGTGGAGTACGGTGCACGGGACTGCTGTCCGTCCCTGAAAGTGGTATCGGTGATCCAGATATCGTCCGGCATATGGTGAGGCACGATACGGTCGTTGAATGCGATCTTCGGAACTTCAGAATATGGGAACAAATTTCGGAATACATTTGGTGTTTCTACATCTACCAATGGATACATATGCTCTTCCAACTGCAGAAGATTGGTATGATGATCCATTTTGACACGTCTGTTCAACATAAGAATGCCCTCCTCTTGGTCGTTTCCTATCATTTTAACCAAAAAAAGAGCATTCGTCAACGCTTTTATACGTTACAACAATACTTTTATAAATCTTACAAAAAATCAAAGAGAAAGAAACCTTTCTCCGTTAAATTTTCCCCAGCCCTGCTGATTTCGCCCAAGCCCCAGATCCTCTGCCGTTTCCTTCAGCATAATCTTCAACTCCACATTGGTAAGATGGGGGTGTTTCTCCAGCATACAGGCCACGGCCCCGGAAATCACAGGCGTGGACATGGAGGTGCCGCTTTTGATCCCATAAGGATTGGTTTTTCCCGGAGCACAGGAAATCACAGCATTTCCGGGAGCCACCAGATCCGGCTTACAGACGCAGTCCTGTGTGGGCCCCCGACCGGAGATCCCCTTCTTTCCCAGGAGAAGATCACTGGAACCAACCGTAATGATCTTCCGGCTGCTTCCCGGCGCTGTCACGCTTCCTGGCTCCGGCCCCTGGTTGCCTGCGGCAGCCACCACCACAAGACCTTCATCCCACAGTTCTTCTACCCCCTGGATCAGAAGGTCATCTTCCTGCCTGGCGGTTAATGTTGTTCCAACCGATATATTCACAACCCGGATCTGATAGGTTTCCCGATTGCGTAAAATCCAGGAAAAAGCCTGGAGCACTTCTTTTTTGCTTCCGTTTCCGAAACGATCCAGCACCTTCAGGGAAATAATCCCACATCCCGGTGCAATTCCCCGATGGATGCTCCGGCTGGCGCTTCCGTCCCCTGCCAGAATTCCTGCCACATGAGTACCATGTCCATTGTCATCATAGGGATATCTTTTGTGGGAGAGAAAGTCCGAAAAAGCCCAGATCCGGCTGCCAAAATCCAGGTGCGGGTAAATCCCGGTATCCAGAATGGCCACTCCCACGCCTTTTCCCGTATACTTGGACGGGTTCATATTGATCCTCCGGATATTTGGTCTCTCTTTATCTTATTCCAGAAGCTTTCTTTTGTGGCAGCCTTTTCATGAAATCAGATACCGGTAATCTTACATTTCACTTTCTTTTTCATGTATTCCAGAAAATCCTCTGGCGTTCCCACTTCAAAGTCGGATTTTTTAACCCAGTAAACAATTCCATTGGCCTTAATGAAAAAGCTGTTCTGCAGATTGCGGAATTCTTCAATATCCACGTAAGCAATTTTGGAAAAGCTTTCTCCCCAGCCATATTCAAAGGTTTTTTCGTAGAAATAATAATTTGCCTTTAAAATCCCTCCTGGAAGAGATTTTACCATTTTCCGCTGACGGATATAAGGCCATGCAATCAGAACAATAATTGCGCAAAGGAGCGCCAGCAGAAGAATGGTATTCAACGTACTTCCGGTGATAAAGGAAAATACAGAAACTGCCTCTCCTCCCTTACTTGCCTCCCAGATCACTACAGCCAGATATAAAACAAAAATCAGAATGGACGTTGTCAGTCCAATGGTGCGCAGTTTGCGGCTGGCTACCTTCTCCATCTGTAAAATGTCTTCTTTTGAATAAATGGTATGTACCTTAAATGATGTAACCTTCATAATTTCCTCGCATATTGTATAAAATTGATAAAAGTGCCAATACTAAACGTATCAACCAGAAAAAGGAGGGTTCGTCATGATCCTGTTTCTTATTATCTTTTTTTCCATCCAGGCACTGATCCTGTCCTGCTGTCTGGCAGCCGGAAACGATCCTCTCTCTCAGAAAATTTCTGATGAGGAGCAGATGGAATATCTGAAACAATGGATGGAACATAACCGAACCTGATCTCAGTGTTACTGATATACCTGGATCAATCTGCACATCTCTTCAAACTGATCTTCCATCTCCTGTACCAGACGGAACTGGGTACGGGCGCGGACCAGATTATGTTCCGGATAAGCAGTCTTAAAGTAAACGTCTCCCTGGAGGTAATCAGCAAGAAAACGGATGCCGCATTCAAAGGTCATCAGTCTCGCGCCCCAGGGCAGACTGGACAATTCCTTCTCTGTAAGTACCTCTCTGGCCATCTCCACATATCCCTTCACATAAAGCTCATAAAGATGAATGTCGAAATGCACCTTGTCCAGATCCTGTTCATCTTCTTCTGCCGTAGAAGCGCCAAAGCGAATGGAATCTCCAAAATCATTGGCAGCAAGACCTGGCATAATGGTATCCAAATCAATGATGCAAAGTCCTTCCCCGGTATCCTTATCAAAAAGAATATTATTGAGTTTCGTGTCATTGTGGGTAACACGAAGGGGAAGTTCTCCTTTTTCCAACTGCTCCATGAGAACTCCACAGTCTTTTTCCCTGGCAAGGGCAAAGGCGATCTCCGGCTGACAGGTTCTGGCGCGGTTTTTCACATCCCTCTCTACTGCCTGCGAAAAAGCAGCAAAGCGTTTCACCGTGTCATGGAAAAAGGGAATGGTTTCATAGAGACTGGAAGCCGGATAATCTCCCAGCTGTTTCAAAAAATGGCCAAAGCTTCTGGCTGACTGATAAAACTGCTCCGGACGCTCCACCATCTGATAACAGACAGAGTTGGTGATATAGTTGGAGCAGCGCCAGGGTCTTCCCTGATCATCCTCAAAAAAGTTTTCTCCGTTTTTTGTTTTAATACAGGACATGGTTTCCCGGTCAGGATCGCCTCCTTCCCGGCGGATCACCTGACGAAGATATTCGGTAACCCCAAAAATATTGTCCATCACCTGTCCCGGGTTTTTAAATACATTGGTATTGATTCTCTGAAGCACATAAAACGGCTCGTCTGTTCCAGCTTCCGTGGGCATATAAACCGCATAGGTTTCATTGATATGTCCTTCCCCGAAAGGTTTGACATAGCTGCACTGTGTTCCAAATCCAAAGGCATACAACGCATCTTCCAGCGCGCGGCTGTCCACTCCGTCAATCTTTCTTCTGGTAGAAAAGATCACCTCTCCGGCCTCCACCTTCTTCCTGGAAGGAATGGTGCAGTTTGCCTTCACAATACTGCCAAGTCCCACATGGGCCCCTGCGCCGATCACCGAATCGTGATCCACCACAGAACCACTGTTAATAAGAGCTGCCTGGCCAATCACTGTATGGGTGTTGACCACTGCCCGCTGCATTACAAAGCAGCCTTCCTTAAGCACCGCGCTTGGACTTACTGTGGCAGATGGATGTACAATAGCCGGTACCTGATATCCGGCAGATAACAGCTGCTCTGTCCAGAACAGTCTGGTATTGTTGTTGCCAAAGGCAGCCACCGCTGTTGGATATTCCTCCAGCTTTTCTTTATAATCGCAGCATTTTCCTATGACATCAGCCCCTTTGGCTGCATCGTCCAGAAAAGCCACGATCTCGTAACCCAAAAGGGCTGCCGTCTCCCTGATCATCTGGCCGAAACCACCAGCTCCAAGGATCAAAAGCTTTTTCATTTCCTGTTCCTCCTGCTTTTTTTAGAAATACTTCTCTATCTTATCACAGGATACCCAAAGCCGCAAGGAAGCTGGGGAAAACTGTCAAAAAATATTTCCTGTTATCTCCACTTTGCTGCCGATTCCTTCCTGTCCGCGGTTTTTCGTAACCATGATTTTTTTGTCAATGCGTTCCTTCAATTCAGAAACATGGGAAATGATCCCCACCATACGCCTGCCTTCCGTAAGACCATCCAGGGCTTTCATTGCCTGATCCAATGCCTCTTCATCCAGAGAACCAAAGCCTTCGTCCACAAACATGGCATCCAGCCGGATACCGCCGGAAAGAGACTGAATTTCATCAGAAAGGCCCAGGGCAAGGGAGAGAGAGGCCTGGAAGGATTCTCCGCCGGAAAGGGTGCGGACACTTCGTTCGCTTCCGTTGTAGTGATCGATTACATTTAAATCCAGACCGGCCTTCTCTTTTTTGCTTTCCCCATCCTCTTTCCGCTTCAGCTCATACTGCCCGCTGCTCATGGTCAGAAGACGTAAGTTGGCTCTTCTTAGGATTCGGTCAAAATAAGCCATCTGCACATAGGTTTCCAGTTCAATTTTCCGTTTTCCATTCAACGTTCCATTGGCTGTGTCAGAAAGGTTCCGCATCCATATATATTCTTTCTCCACAGCGACCATATCATCCTTGCTTTTTGCCACTGACTGAAAAATACTGTAGTTGTTCTGATAAGAAGCATACAGCGCATTTCCCTGTTCCCGTAATTCCAGGATTTTCTGACTTAGGGCTTCCTTCTGTTTCAAAAGAATTTCTTCCCCTGGTTCCTGGTCTGTCAGCTGCTCCTTCAAAGCAGAAATAACCGATCCCCGGGATTCCCGGTCTGTCAAAGCCTCCTGATATTGTTTTTGCGCCTGCATCTTCTTTTCTTCCCAGTCCGCGAACTGTTTTTTCTGCTGGTTAAACAGGACGAGAAGTTCTTCTTTTTTCTTTCCCTCCAAACGCTGCTCCCAGTTTGTTTCCTGTTGTCTCAGTGACTCCTGTTCTCCCTCAAAGCTGGAAAGCTGTTTTTCAGTGAGAAGTATCTGCTGGTGCAAAAGTTCCTGACGCTGCTCCAGTTCCTGCAGCTCCTTTTCCAGAGTTTTTCTTTGCTGGATCGCTTCTTTTACCTTGAAAAGCTGCCCCTCTCTTTCTGCCAGTTCCTGCTCCAGATATGCTGCTGCCTCCAGAACGGTAGGACGATGCAGCTTTTCCAGAAATTCCTTTTGCTTTTCTCTGGTTTCCTGATTTCTTCCTCCCAGAATGCCACACCGGTTCTGAATCTCTCTGGTTGCCCTTTCCAGTTTTTCCATTTGCTCTGTAAGCTGTTTTTCCTGAGCCTCATTTTCTGCCAGCTGTCTGGACTTTTGGACAGCCTCTCTCCATTGTCTCTCCGTCCGCTGTTTTTCTTCTGCAAAAAGAGCCTGTACCTCATCAAAAAGAGAGAGGTCAGCCATCTCTGTCTCCTGGCTTAACCAGTTCTGAAGCTCCTCTTTACAGAAAATGCCTTCCCGGGAAAGTAATTGACGCGTCAGCCGCTTCTGCTGCTCCTCCCGTTCTCTCTGTCGGCTCTCTGTTGCAGCCAACTGCTGCTCCATCTGACGAAGGGTCTCTTTTTCTTCCTTAAGATCAAAATTCATTTTCCAGGGCAGGCCCTTTCCTTCATATTCTCCTTCTTGCTCCTCCCATGTCTGAAAAAGGCTTTTCCAGTGTATGTTCTTCTTTTCCAGAAGCCGAAAGGCTTCCTCCAGGACGCTTTCTGCTTCCGCTCTGAAGGTTTCCCCCGTAGGTTTCCAGAGTTCCTCCATGGAGCACTCCCCGGCTGCCTTTAAAAATGCCTCCCACTTTCCTTCCACCTGATTTTTCAGTTGGAAAAGCTCACTGGATAAAAGCTGTTCTTTTTCCTCTGCTTTAGAAAGCGCTTCTTTTTTCTTTTCCAGCGTTTCCCGGTCAGGAACCTTTCCGGAAAGTCCGGCTTTTTTCGGATGATGACAGGAACCGCACACAGGGCAGGGCTGCCCTTCTTCCAGACGCTGCGCCAGCATTCCCGCCTGTTCATCCAGGAAATGCTGTTCCATCTCCTGATACACCTGACGAACCTTGCATTTTTCCTCTGTCGCCTGCAAAAACACCTGTTGTTTCGATTTCTGCGTTTCTTCCAACGCTGTGATTTGCCTCAGGATTTCCCTGACTGCTTCCAATTGCTTCTCTTCATAAACAAGAGCTGCCTTCTGTTGCCCCAGGAGAAGCCCTTCCCGGGTACGGATGTCCGAAAGAATGGCCTGTATCTGAAGTTCTGATTCCTTCTGCTCTCTGGCTGCCTGCTCCCTTCGCTCTGCGGCTCTTGCTTCCTCTTCCCGGGCCTGTTTCATTCCCTCCCGGGCTTTCAACAACGTATCCCGTTCTCCGACAAGGCGTTCTGCCTCTTTTGTTTTTTCTTCCAGCTCCTTCTTTGCCAGTTCCAGTTCTTTACCAATGGTCTCCTCTTTTTCGTTCAGTTCCAGAAGATGCGTGATCTGTTCTCTCAGATGAAGACACTGATGCTCCAGAAGCGCTTTTTGTTCCCCCACATCCTGCTGTTTCTGCAGGGAAGCCTTCCCTTTCCTTTCCTTTTCCTCCAGAAGCCTTTGTTCCTCCTTCTGAAGAATCCTTCTCTGTTTCACCTCCTGGATTTCTTCCTGCTTTTTCTGAAGCGCCTTTTGGGTTTCTTCCAGACTTTCCCACCATTTCAGCCGCGCTTCTCCCTCCCGGATCTGTTCTCTTCGATGTTCCTGTTCTCCTTCTTCCTCCTGAAGCTGCTTCCAGAGAGCTTCCTGTCTCTCCCATTCTGGCAAAAGGCGGTTCCAGGCTTCCTGTTCTTTCAGAAGCTGCTCCCTAAGAGCCTTCTGCTGTCTGGCCTGTCCCAACGCCTGGTCTGTTTCCTGAACCACACGTTCTTCTGCAAGAACCTGTTTTTTTCGTTCCTTCAGCTGCTCCCACTGTTTTCGGACAAGGCTTTCCAAAAGCTCCAGGCTCTCTTCCAGCCTTCCTTCAAAACCTTCTTGTTTCATTTCCTGCAAAGGCAGATACTGCGCTTCCTCTGGTTCACACTGAATTCCATTGAGGTACTGCACAATGCTTCTCCGAAGTTCATCATAGGTTTTCCAGCAGCTTTTTACCTGTTCCCTTAACTGACGCTGAACCTCCTGATAAAAATCCGTATGAAAAATCTGGCGAAAAATTTCTCCCCGTTCCTGGGTACCGGCAAAGAGTAGTTTTTGAAAATCTCCCTGGGCAATCATGGCAATCTGGGTAAACTGACGATAGTCCATTCCCATTAATTCCGTCACCGCCCTGGTAACCTCTCTTGTTTTTGTCACTGGCTGCCGGTCATCTGGATAAAGGAGTTCCGCCTCTGCTTTTTTCAGGGTAAAACCCGTTCCCCTCTCCTTAGGGCGAAGATATTCCGGGCTTCTTCTTACCTGGTAGATCTTTCCTCCATAAGAAAATACCAGTTCCACATACGTTGGCACGTCCGCTTTCGCATATTTGCTCCGGAGCATTCCAGACTCCCGCACAGAACCGCTGGACTCTCCATAAAGGGCAAAGGTGATGGCGTCAAACAAGGTGGTTTTTCCGGCTCCGGTATCTCCGGTAATGAGATACACGCCATGATTTCCCAGTTTCCTGAAATCTATTTCTGTTTTCTGCGCGTAAGGACCAAAGGCACAGATGGTCAGTTTTTCCGGTCTCATGGTTTCCTCCCTTCCTTTTCCTGAAGTTCTTCCATCAAATGTTTTACCCAGGTACGCTGTTGACTGCTCATTTCCTGGTTATTCTGCAGAAAATAAAACTCTTCAAACAGCTCCAGGCTGGTTTTTTCCTCCACAGCCCTGGCGCCTTCCACATTCTGCTGCTCCCTGGTACGCCGGTTGTCATACTCCAGACGCATCAGATTCGGATAAATGATCCGAAGCTTCTGCATGCCATCTGGAATATCCTCTTCATCCGTGAGAGTAATCTTCAGGTAATCTTCCGTATTGGTATTCTGATAAAAGGAACGGTCCGTTACCTGAAGATAGGTTCCCTTCACCTTACGCATATCCCGCAAAGGCTTTAGGGGAATGGTCCGAAGCTCAACTACTCCCTTTTCCTTCAGTTCCACAACGGTGAGGGATTTTTCCTGTTCAGCCTCAGAAAAAGAATATTTCAGAGGCGTTCCGCAGTATCGAATTTCTTTTCGCCCCACATGCTGAGGGCTGTGAAGATGGCCCAGAGCAACATAATCAAAGGCTTCAAAAACGCTGCTGTCCACCTGATCCATTCCTCCTACGCTGATTTCCTCGGATTCACACCGTGATGCGCCTGTGACAAACTGATGGGCCACCAGAACGTTCCGTTTTGTCCGGTCAATGGAAAGATGGGAGATTGCGGTTTCCACCGCCTGTTGATAGGTATGGATTTCCTCCTCTGGAAAAAAGCGACGCACAACCGCCGGACGCAGAAACGGCATAAGATACACCCAAACCTGTCCATAGGAATCTTCCATGGAGATTTTTTCTATGGTTCCGTTGTAAACCGGCGATACATAAACCCCTCTGCTGTTCATCAGCCTGGAACCAAAGGCAATCCGTTCTGCGCTGTCATGGTTTCCGCTGACTGCAAACACAGATATCTCCAGATCAGCCAGCCTGGTAAAAAACTCATCCAATAAGGAAACCGCCTCTGCCGGGGGCACCGGTTTATCATAAAGGTCTCCAGCCATAAGAATTCCATCTGGCTGTTCCCTTTGAATCACATCCAGAATTTCATTCAGAATATATTTCTGATCCTCTACCATGGAAAATTCGTTGACCCGTTTTCCAATGTGGAGATCTGATATATGTATAAATTTCAAAGTTTCTCCTTTCTGTCCAATTGAAAAAAGCAGACCATACAGCGTATGTTGGACTCTGCATGGTCTGCATTGATCTGGTTATCTAGAAACAAAATTCCCGAAAGAAATCGCACTCTGCATCGTTACACTGGGCTGCGTCTATGGTCTTGATGTCACAGTGAAAAACATGACCCAGCTGATTTACCTTGTCTCCAAAAATCCGAAGGACAAAAGGAACATTCTGCTCGATCATTTTCGCTGATAAGAGCATAGCCTGGTCTTTCAGAAAATCTGCCACCGCGCTCATGCAGAATACCGGGGGATATTCATCGGTAATTCCGGCAAGTACGTTCATCTTCTCCAACTCTTCCTCCGTTCCATGTTCCGGTAGGAGTTCCTCCATAATCTGGGAGGTGGAATCTCCCTGCCCGTTTCATAATCCATTTGCACACAAGGTTCAGATCCTCAAGCTGTGCAGGAAACTTGTTTTCCGGAGCCAGACGGTAGCTGAAGTTCACCACTGCAAACCCTCTCTGGGCAAGACTCATGCAGTAATACTGGTAGCGTTCCTTATCCCCGTACATCCAGCCGCCTCCATGTACACTGAGGATCACAGGAAGATCCTCTCCCTTGGCCTGTTTTGGACGATAAACATCCAGTCTCTGCCATTCCCGGTCTGTATGTCCATACACAATGTTGTCCCAGCGGTCCACATCTTCTGGTGTAGACATCAGCGCATCCCGGACATCATCTGCTTTCTTAAATTCCGCTCTGAGCTTTTCACTTAATTCAGACATGTTTTCTTTTCCTCTTTTCTCTTATGATTCATTCTCTATTCAGGCATCGCTTCTGGAAAATCCATTTTTCATCAGACAGCTGGAGGTAAACAGAACCTGATCCAGAAGGTTTCTGGTCTCTTCCTCCACATAATCGGAAATCTGTTGATTGGCTGCCTCAAAGAATGCCTTTTCATCCTGGGGTTTCTGCTCCTGATAAGCCCGGTCAAACCCATGGATCATTTCATATACCTTTCGATTGACCCGAATCTGGTATCGCTCAATATGGGAAGCATTTTCATGGAAATGGGCGTCTGCCAGCGCGCCAATGATCCGGTTGATCCAGTAAAAATGTTCCGTGGTAGGTTTCACACATGCCTCCTGAAGATATGCTGGCGTCTGATCCACTCTGGTATAAAAAGGAACCATGGCATTAAATACATTGGAACCCAGAGCCATCCACTGGATTCCCTTCAGGGCATCCGGCATATAAGGACGAATCTGCACCATCCCCAGTACATTATTCCGGTTGATTCCTATGGGGCGGTATTTTCCTGCCTGTCCTCCCTGGCCACGTCTGCTGTAGACATCATAAGGAGTTCCCTGATAATGGTTGGAAAGCACCCACTTCACATCCTCAGGCGTAATCTTTTTCTCCGGAACCATAGACCATGGAAGATCGTCATCCTCCGGGCAGAAATCTGCCTCCGGTCCATCCCATACAAATGTGTGAGGATTCAGATAGCGCAGCATCACCCAGGCGCGAGGTGTATTATAAACATGGTCTGCATCGTCATGGGAGCCAAAGGCGATTCTTGGGTTAAATACCTCCTCTTCTTCCATACGAAGATCCAGATGATAGGTTTCTACCAGATCCTTCAGACCAGGAGAACAGAGATGTTCCTTCTTCTCTCCATAAGCGTCTTCAAAATCAAAGGAATCAATTCCCAGCTGGTTCGGCATCACCACATACCGGTCATCCGGTACCCGCTTTGCCATCCAGTTATGACCGCCAATGGTCTCCAGCCACCAGATTTCCTCTTCATCCTGAAAAGCAATGCCGTTCATCTCATAGGTTCCATAGGTTTCCAAAAGGCTGCCCAGGCGAAGTACCCCTTCCCTGGCAGAGTTAATATAAGCTAAGGTCAGGGTTACCATATCTTCCTCTCCAATCCCTCCTGGAGTTTCTATGGTACCGTCTGCTCCCTTTTTACATACTACCAGCGGATCTGCCC
>SAMEA3387494__coassemble_1876_pt1 | contig 45139 bp, 38 predicted proteins | sample SAMEA3387494__metabat2_low_PE_043 | metagenome-assembled genome bin SAMEA3387494 (sample SAMEA3387494) | Felis catus | biome: Faeces | place: United Kingdom | collected 2012
CCATATATGTTTCATTTATGGTGGTGCCAAGTATGCGAGGCATGAAAGTTTTATAAGAAAGGAGAACCAAAATGAACTATCATACACAGATGGAAGCCGCAAAAAAAGGAATCATTACAGAAGAAATGAAGGCAGTGGCAAAAAAAGAATATCGTACAGAAGAAGAAATCAGGGATCTGGTAGCGAAAGGACAGGTGGCAATCTGCGCCAATAAAAGACACACCTGTATCGATCCCAATGGTGTAGGCTCCATGCTCCGAACAAAGATTAATGTGAATCTGGGGGTATCCCGGGATTGCAAAGACTATGATATTGAAATGGAAAAGGTAATGGCTGCAGTAGATATGGGGGCAGAGGCGATTATGGATCTTTCTTCTCATGGAAATACCCAGCCTTTCAGAAGAAAACTTACAAGTGAGTGTCCAGCTATGATTGGAACCGTTCCAGTGTATGACAGTGTCATTCATTATCAGAGAGACCTGGCAACTTTAACTGCAAAGGATTTTATTGATGTGGTTCGTCTTCATGCAGAGGATGGGGTGGATTTTGTGACACTTCATTGCGGAATTACCAGAAAAACCATTGACCAGATCAGACAACATAAGAGAAAAATGAATATTGTGTCTCGTGGGGGATCTCTGGTATTTGCCTGGATGAGCATGACTGGTGAAGAAAATCCATTTTATGAATACTTCGATGAGGTTCTGGATATCTGCCGGGAATATGACGTTACCATTTCTCTTGGAGACGCCTGCCGTCCTGGATGTCTTGCAGATGCCAGTGATGTGTGTCAGATTGAAGAACTAGTTCGTCTTGGCGAATTGACAAAACGCGCCTGGGAAAAGGATGTTCAGGTAATGATCGAGGGACCGGGACATATGCCTCTTGATCAGATTGAAGCAAACATGAAATTACAGCAGACCATTTGTATGGGTGCCCCATTTTATGTATTGGGACCGATCGTAACAGATATTGCTCCCGGTTATGATCACATTACTTCTGCCATTGGAGGTGCTGTGGCGGCTTCTGCAGGAGCCGCATTCCTCTGCTACGTAACTCCGGCGGAACATCTGGCGCTTCCAAATGTAGACGATGTAAAACAGGGAATCATTGCTTCAAAAATTGCAGCTCATGCAGCAGATATTGCCAAGCATGTTCCACATGCAAGAGACCTGGATGATCAGATGGCTGATGCGAGAAGAACCTTTGATTGGGAAAAACAGTGGGAGTGTTCCATTGATCCGGAAACAGCCAGAAAAATAAGAGATGACAGAAAACCGGAAATTGAAGAAAGCTGTTCCATGTGCGGAAAGTTCTGCGCAGTGAGAAGCATGAATAAAGCACTTTCCGGAGAGTATATTGATATCCTATAAGATTCCGGAACGGCAGAGGGAGCGTTCCTGAAATTCGAAATATGTTGTGGTAAATGGGATCATAGTAAGAGAAATACCTCTAAATTTGGCGAAGAGTTTTGGTGGAAGAATCCATAGGGGATTGTTATAATAAAGATATCTTCACTGGTGGGAAATATCAGTGAACGAATCTGAAAAACAATTCTATATGTAAAGGAGTACAATTCTAATGGAAAACAAATCTATGCACATCAATTCTTTGCAAGAAAAACTCAATGATTTAAGCGAAAAAATGGAAGGCCATGTGGAGTATGGCTTTACCAATGACTATATGTTTCGAGCGGTAATGCAGGAAAATCCAGTAGTTCTTCAGGAAATTGTGAGGATTCTCTTAAAAATCCCGAAAGAAGACAGGGTCACATGTGAAGTGAAAAACCCAATCAAACTTGGAAAAACCATTGGCGGGAAAGAGTGTATTTTAGATGTCTGCGTATTGGTAAATGGAAAATTTCAGGTGAATATGGAAATGCAGATGAGTATTTCTTTAGATTGGGTAAGGCGTTCCCTTTATTATGCCTGCGATATGTATGTGGGACTGGAAAAAGGGGAAAATTATGGTGATTGCCGTCCGACCTACCATTTTGGCTTTGTAAAACGTTCTCCATTTAAGGATGATGAGCAGTTTTGCAGTAATTATGTTTTGACAGAGAAAAAAAGCGGAAGAATTTATACTGGAGATTTTCAGATTGGTATGATAAACTTAAGCCAGATAGAAAATGCCACAAAAGAGGACAGGGAAAGTGGACTTTATGATTGGGTATCTTTGTTCCGGGCAAGAGAGTGGAAGGAGCTGATGGAATTGTCCAAAAGATCAGAGGCATTGGGAAATGCGGTAGTTACTCTGGCAGAATTAAGTGATGACGAAAAAATCCGCCAGCAGTGTGAGGCTCGTAGGAAATATGAAATGGATCAGGATGCATTGAATAAGCGTTTTCAGAATATGACCAGTGAAATGGAAAAAATGGGGCAGAAGATAGAAGAAATGGGTCAGCTGATGGAAGAAAAGAAGCGGCAGATGCATGAGCAGGAACGGCAGATGCATGAGCAGGAGCGGCAGATGCATGAGCAGGAACGGAAAATGCGAGAGCAGGAGCAACAGTTGTATCTGATTGAACATCTAACAGCAGCAGGTAAATATGAGGAAATTAAGAAAGCGCTGGAGGATAAAGAATACCAAAGAAAATTGATGAAAGAATATAATGTTATTTGATTTAAAAAGATAATAAAAAGGGCAGAAATCACGTTTCAACAGTGGTTTTTGCTCTTTTTTTGTTTGGTTTACTGTATATAATAAATTTCAACGTTTCTACAATTTTTGGAGTCAAAATTCTTAATATCTGTTATAATGTTTCATAAATGAAAATAGCATTGGTATACAGGGAATAATACGGATGCTAAAACATAAGAGACGAGAGGGGAAAGAGTATGAAACAAACATCAAATCGTGATTCCTTCCGATCCAGGTGGGGATTTATTCTGGCCTGTATCGGTTCAGCAGTGGGGATGGGAAATATCTGGATGTTTCCCACAAGAGTTTCCGCTTATGGAGGAGGAACTTTCCTGCTTCCATATTTTATCTTTGTTATTGTCATTGGATTTTCCGGTGTCATTGAAGAAATGAGTTTTGGACGTGGAACCAGATCCGGTCCGGTGGGAGCTTTTGGAAGAGCAATGCAGGAAAAAGGGAAAGAGCGTCTGGGACGTATGATTGGCGTTATTCCCATGCTTGGGGCTTTGGCATTGGCTATCGGATATTCCGTTGTAGTGGGATGGATTTTAAAATACGCAGTGGGTTCTGTGACAGGAAGTGTTTTGAAGCCGGAGAGCATTGATGCGTTTGGTGCAGAATTCGGAAGCATGGCCTCTTCCTTTGGAAATAACGGATGGCAGATCGCCGGACTGGTACTTACGTTTATGATTATGGCATTGGGGATTGCAAAAGGAATCGAAAAGGCAAATAAAGTGATGATGCCATTGTTTTTCTTTATGTTTGCCGGTTTGGCAGTTTATATGATGTTTCAGCCGGGAGCGATAGATGGGTATCGGTATATTTTCCGAATTGATCCAAAAGGTCTGGCAGATCCTATGACATGGGTATTTGCTCTTGGACAGGCGTTTTTCTCTTTGTCTCTGGCAGGAAATGGAACTTTGATTTATGGCTCCTATTTGTCAGACAAGGAAAATGTGGTAAGCTCCGCTTTTCAAGTGGCGTTGTTTGACACTCTTGCAGCTATGCTTGCAGCTCTGGTAATCATTCCTGCTATGGCAACCACTGGTTCCCAGCTGGATCAGGGAGGTCCGGGACTTTTGTTTATTTTCCTTCCAAACTTATTAAAGGGAATGCCAGGAAGCCGGATATTAGTCATTGTATTTTTTGTCGCTGTGCTTCTTGCGGGATTGACGTCCCTGATTAATCTTTTTGAAGCCCCGATTGCCACCTTGCAGGAACAGTTCCGCTTAAGCCGCGCCAAGGCAGTCAGTATAATTGCAGTAATTGGTGTGGTTGTAAGTATCTGTATCCAGGGAATTGTATCTGACTGGATGGATTTTGTATCTATTTATGTATGTCCTCTTGGAGCAGGACTTGCCGGAATTATGTTCTTTTGGATTATGGACAGAAAATTTGTGGAAGCCGAGGTTTCCAAGGGAAGAAAAAAACCGATTGGTTCCTGGTATTATCCTTTTGGAAAGTACATATTCTGTGGCTTGACGGTGGTTGTCTTTGTGCTTGGGATTATGTTTGGCGGAATTGGCTGAGAAAAAAAACATCTATTAGTTTGTCGGGGAGAATAGTCCTATGCGATAAAGTTTATATTGAACCGAGTGCAACAGCATCTCGACCAGTGTCTTCTTTTGTGGTATAATTCAATATTATGCAATCACGAAGGGAGGCGCCTTTTATGGGCGAACAGAAGCCTGAAAAAGTAAAAAAGCACATATGTCTGGGAATTTTGGCCCATGTAGACGCGGGGAAGACTACGCTTTCAGAGGGACTTCTTTATTTGAGCGGGAAGATCCGTAAGCTGGGGAGAGTGGATCACAAAGATGCATATCTGGATACCTTTGACCTTGAACGGGAACGGGGGATTACTATTTTTTCCAAGCAGGCAGTTCTGGATATGGGAGAGCTTGAGGTAACACTTCTTGATACGCCGGGGCATGTGGATTTTTCTGCGGAAATGGAGCGTACCTTACAGGTGTTGGATTATGCGATTCTTGTGATAAACGGCGCGGATGGGGTACAGGGACATACGATGACACTCTGGCGGCTTCTCGCCCGTTACCAGATCCCAACCTTCCTTTTTGTAAATAAAATGGATCAGGAAGGCACAGACAGGGAGGCGCTTCTTTCAGAATTGAAGAAGCGGTTGGATGAAAATTGTCTGGACTTTGAGGAAAACCAGGATCAGGATCAGTTTCTGGAAAATCTCTCCATGTGTGACGAAGCGCTTTTGGAGAAATATCTGGAAGAAGACGAAGTGGATCTTGATGATATCAGGGAACTGATCACGGAGCGCAAGGTGTTCCCCTGCTATTTTGGTTCTGCCTTGAAACTTCAAGGGGTGGAAGAACTAATCCAGGGTGTGGAAAAGTATACGGCAAGTCCGGCATACAATGTGGATTTTGGAGCAAAGGTTTATAAAATCGCCAGGGATGAGCAGGGAAATCGTCTGACTTATATGAAGATCACAGGCGGATCCTTGAAGGTTAAATCCTTGTTGAGCAACCAGGGAGTTTCCCATGGGGGAGAAGAGATCTGGGAAGAAAAAGTGGATCAGATCCGCATTTATTCCGGGGCAAAGTTTGAAATGGTCAAGGAAGCAGAGGCAGGGACCGTCTGCGCAGTAACCGGACTTACCAGAACTTATCCGGGGCAGGGGCTTGGATGTGAAGAGGAATCGGAACTTCCGGTTCTGGAGCCGGTTCTGAATTATCAGATTCAGCTGCCGTCGGATTGTGACGTGCACCAAATGCTGAAAAAGTTAAAAGAACTGGAAGAGGAAGAACCACAGCTTCATATTGTATGGGATGAGCAGCTTCAGGAAATTCATGCCATGCTCATGGGAGAAGTACAGATTGATATCCTCCGGCATCTGATCTGGGAAAGGTTTCATGTGGCGGTGGAATTTGGTTCCGGTAATATTGTTTATAAAGAAACCATTGCGGCGCCGGTGGAAGGGGTAGGGCATTTTGAGCCTTTACGTCACTATGCAGAAGTGCATCTTCTTTTGGAACCGGGAGAACCAGGCAGCGGAATGCAGTTTTTTACTGCCTGCAGCGAGGATGTGCTGGATAAAAACTGGCAGAGGCTGATTCTGACCCATCTGGAGGAAAAAGAGCACAGAGGTGTGCTTACAGGTTCTCCTATTACAGATATGCAGATTACCCTTCTGACAGGTCGTGCCCATCTAAAGCATACAGAGGGCGGAGATTTCCGCCAGGCAACTTATCGGGCAATCCGTCAGGGATTAAAAAAAGCAAAGAGCGTTTTGCTGGAGCCGTACTATGAATTTCGTCTGGAGGTTCCGGCGGAAATCATAGGAAGAGCCATGGCAGATATCCAGAAAATGCAGGGAAGCTTTCTTCCTCCGGAAACCGAGGAAGAGATGACCATTCTTCGGGGAACTGCGCCTGTTTCCAAAATGCGGGATTATCAGAAAGAGGTGGTTTCCTATTCCAAAGGCAGAGGCCGTCTGTTCTGTTCCCTGAAAGGGTATGCGCCCTGCCAGGAGCAGGAGGAAGTAGTGGAAGCCATAGGCTACGATTCGGAACGTGACCTTGAAAATCCCACAGGTTCTGTATTTTGCTCTCATGGGGCAGGTTTTGTAGTTCCCTGGAATGAAGTGGAAGACTATATGCATTTAGAAAGCAGTGCATTGTTGCAGGAGAAACCAGAGGAAACAGACAAGGAGACAGAAATCCAAATCAGAAGAAAGGCGGTTGCGTTTGGAGGAAGCTATGAGGAAGAAAAAGAACTCCAGGAGATTTTTCAGAGAACTTTCGGCTCTGTGAAACAAGAACGGGCTGCCTGGACAAAACGGGCAGTACATGCGCCCTCAGCAGGAGATCCGAAATACATTCCCCGAAAGAAAAGTCAGGAAGAATATCTTCTGGTGGATGGATATAACATTATTTTTGCCTGGGAAGAGCTGAAAGAACTGGCAGAAGCAAACATTCATGCGGCCAGAGATAAGCTGATGGATATTTTAAGCAATTATCAGGGATATAAAAAGTGTACGCTGATCCTTGTGTTTGACGCCTATAAACTGGAAGGCCATGGGGAAGAGGTATTCCAGTATCATAACATTCATGTGGTATATACTAAAGAAGCGGAAACCGCGGATCAGTATATTGAAAAGACGGTGCACCGCATTGGAAGAGAACATCAGGTCACTGTGGCTACCTCAGACCGCCTGGAGCAGGTGATTATTTTGGGACAGGGAGCCCAGCGTCTTTCTGCCAAAGGCTTGTATGAAGAAGTGGAAGAAGCCAAAAAATCCATGCGTCAGGATTGGAAGGAACAGAAGGAAAGCGGGAAGAATTATCTCTTTGACCAGATGCCGAAGGAAATGGCAGATTATATGGAAGAAGTTCGTCTGGGAAAAAAAGAATTAAAGAAATAGAAGGGAGGCAGATGGCAGAAGCCAAACCAAAGGAAAAAGCGAAAAAACAGATTCCATTACGAGTCTCTGCATCCCTCTATTCTGAATTGGCACAGTGGGCGGAAGATGATTTTCGTTTCATCAATAGGCAGATTGAATATCTTCTTACAGAGTGCGTGAAGCACAGAAAAAAATCTTTTCAAAAAGAAGAGGAATAGTAGTTCTGTACAAAATGCAGAAATTGTTTTACATGGGGCTTTAATATGCGGTTTTTGTTGTAAACAATATAAAACGTTCTTAAATGGGCAGATTCTTCCAGAGGAAACAGGAGGAGCTGCCTTGTTTTTTGAAGATCAGATACGGATCTTGCAGAGAGAATGGAAATGCCCAGTCCGTTGACAATGGATTTTTTTATAGCCTCCAGGTCATTCATGCGGGCGATCACATTTAAACCGGAAACGGAGATTCCCAGTTTTTCTAAAAACCGATCCAGTTCTTTTTTGGTACCGGAACCATTTTCCCGCATAATCAGAGGTTCCTGGACAAAATCCCGAAAGGAAACATCCTTGCCCTGAAAATTCAGGTAGTGTTCGTTGACAGGGGTGGCGATCACAAGAGAGTCCTGGCAAAAAGGAAGAAAACAACAGGTTTCTTCTTCTGTCTTTTGTCCCACAAGGCCAAAATCCACACTTCCGTCAATGACTTTTTGGATGGCGCCAAGACTGTCAGATTGCCAGGCATGAAAATATACATCGGAAGTCTGTTTCCCAAATGCACTTAGAAGCTCTGGAAGCATATAGGAGGATGGAATGGTGGAAACCCCAAGATCAATAATCTTTTTATGGGCTCCGGTAAATTCTTCCACCAGATGATTCCGCATGTTTAACATCTGCAAGGCACAGTCATAGAGCTGGTATCCCCGGGAAGTAATGGTAAGCTTCTTGGTGGTACGGATGATCAGCTTGGAATTTAATTCCGTTTCCAGAGAGTGGATGTGTGCGCTGATGGTGGGCTGAGTAAGGTAAAGATGTCTGGCTGCTTCTGAAAAACTGTTGTATTCCACCACAGCCACAAAGGCTTCCAGTTGTTTAAATTCCATAGAGTTCTCCTTTTCCGGTGATACGTTTTAAGGCAAAAAGAGCGGTATCCAGTTCTTCCGTGGTGTTTTCCGGTCCAAAGGAGAAACGGATGGTACCGGTAGGATAGGTACCTAAGGTTTTGTGCGCATTGGGCGCACAGTGCAGTCCGACTCTTGTCATGATCCCATAGGCTGCATCCAGTTCATAAGCTGCTTCTGCCAGATCTTTGTCCAGTGTCTGAATGGAAACAACGGCGCAGCGGTCCTTCCGGTCTGTTTTCCCAATGATCCGGATGGAGGTTCCCCTGGGGTCCAGATCTTTTATCCCATCCAGAAAATATTGGGTGAGAGCCATCTCATGGGCAAACGCGTCTTCCATAGGGTGGTTTTCCAGATGAGTAAGCGCTGCATGAAGACCAAGAATTCCAGGGAGATTAGGCGTTCCTGGCTCAAACCGGTCTGGAAGAAAATCTGGAACCTCTTCTGTGTGGGAAATACTTCCGGTTCCTCCGCTTAGAAGGGGTGTGATCTGAGAAACCAGAGAATTCCGGATAAGAAATCCGCCGATTCCCTGAGGGCCGCGAAGCCCCTTGTGCCCTGTAAATGCCAGAGCGTCAATATGCAGTTCTTCCATATGGATGGGCAGGACGCCAGCGGTCTGGGCTGCATCCAGGATAAAGGTGATCCCATGGTTTTGGCAAAATTCGCCAAGTTCCCGGACCGGCATGATGGTGCCGCATACATTAGAAGCATGGAGACAGACAAGCGCTCTGGTTTCAGGACGGATCAGGGCTTCGGCCTCTGAAAGCAGCAGGCTTCCGTCGGGAGCGCAGGGAATACGGTCAAAGGAAACACCGGTTTTTTCCAGTTGGATAACAGGGCGCATAACGGCGTTATGCTCCATAGAAGAAACCAGGACATGATCTCCGGGACGTAAAAGTCCTTTCAGAAGAATATTCAGACTCGCCGTAACATTTCCGGTAAAGATTACATTTCTGGATTCCGGGAAATGAAAAAGGCGGCAGAGCTGTTCTCTTGTCTCATAAACCTGCTCCTCCACAGAATAAGCCGTATCATAGCTGCCGCGGTTCACATTGACAGCAAAGTCAGAAAGATAATGATAAACGGCATCCGCTACCCCAGGCGCTTTTGGAAAAGAAGTGCTTGCCTGATCCAGATAAATTTTTTTCATGAAAAAACCTCCTATGCAATACAGTTAATGGAATCATACCATGTTTTATTGATAAAATCTATAAATAATGCCAAAAGTTTTCTATAATTAATTGGAGAAAAATAGAAAAAAATGATATGATAATGAAGGCAGATGGGAAAATCTGTCTGATATTTTTGGGAAAAATTCCTGAAAACAGGAAGAAAAACGAAAGAGGGGAAAGGAAAAGCATGAAAAAAGAAAAAACAACCATTATGGCAGCCGGTGTGATCATCGGCATTATTGCGGTGGCTCTTGTATATTTTGGCAATCCGGCTAATATGGGCTTCTGCATCGCCTGCTTCCTGCGTGACATTTCCGGTGCATTGGGATTTCATTCCGCGGCAGCAGTGCAGTATATTCGTCCGGAGATCATCGGACTGGTTCTGGGAGCATGTATTTTATCCTTGATCAACAAGGAATTTAAACCAAGAGGAGGTTCTGCTCCTGTTACACGTTTTATTCTTGGCGTGTTTGTGATGATTGGATGTCTTATGTTTTTGGGATGTCCGTTCCGTATGATCTTAAGACTGGCAGGCGGTGATTTAAATGCCATCTTTGGATTCATTGGATTTGCAGCAGGAATCCTTGCAGGTGTATTTTTCCTGAAAAAAGGATATACGCTGAAACGTTCCTACAAAATGCAGACAATCGAAGGAGGATTATTCCCGGTTGTACAAATTGTATTTCTGATTTTACTGGTGGCTGCGCCGGCATTTATTCATTTTACAGCGGCAGATGGCGGCCCTGGAGGAAAGCATGCAGCCATTTACATCGCATTGGCAGCAGGACTGATCGTAGGTGCGCTGGCTCAGAAAACCAGACTTTGTATGGTTGGCGGAATCCGTGATGTGGTACTGTTTGGAGAATGGAAACTTCTTCTTGGATTTGTGGCCATTCTGGTAAGTGCGCTGATCGGAAATCTGGTTCTTGGAGTAATTACAGGAACACCTTATTTTACAGTAGGCTTTGCAGGTCAGGCAGTAGCGCATACAGACGGACTTTGGAATGCTCTTGGTATGGCGCTTGCAGGTTTTGGCTGTGTACTTTTGGGCGGATGTCCCCTTCGTCAGCTGGTACTTGCAGGAGAAGGAAACACGGATTCTGCTATTACCGTTTTTGGACTGATGGTAGGCGCTGCCATTGCACATAATTTTGGTCTGGCTTCTTCAGCAGAAGGCCCTACTGCCAATGGAAAACTTGCAGTGGTAATTGGAATTGTGGTTGTAGCTGTGATTGCTGCAGTGAATTCTTTCAGAAAGGAGAAATAAGGCATATGAAAACGGTAGATGCAAGAGGACTTTCCTGTCCGGAACCAGTTATTATGACAAAAAATGCACTTTCTTCCAAAGAAGGGGCTTACGAAATTCTGGTAGACAATGTGACTGCAAGAGAGAATGTCACTCGTTTTGCTACCCATCAGGGATATCAGGTAACTTATGAGGAGCAGGGGGAAGATTTTCTTCTTCATGTGAGAAAATGACAGAGTATATTGCTACTTTTTATTCCCATTTCGGAGCGATTCGCTTCAAAAAGGGATGCGAAAAAAAGGGATTAAAGGCAGTGATTGCGCCCGTTCCCCGTACGCTGAGTTCATCCTGCGGTACCTGTGTACGATTTCAGGCAGGGTCTGAAGACGCATTTCCAGAGCGAAACGAAGAACTGGAACAAATTGTAAAGGTTTGTGAACAAGAATTTATTTCTGTCTACCAGGCAGAGGAAAGCTAAAACGTTTATAGAAAAAATCTCTCCGGGAGGAATAAGAAAAACTCCAGGAGAGATTTTTTTGCTGGGAGATAAGGGGAACTTCCTTTATCGCCAAACAGAAAAAACTGTGTTATACTGTCAAAAAGAACCTGGAAAAAGGGGACGTGCCTGGTGAACGGAGAAAATCCTGACGGAAAAAGAAGGGAGAGGAATTATGGCGCATAAAATACTGATTGCAGACGATGATTACCTGTTCAGAGATCTTCTAAAAGATATTCTGGAAAAAGAAAATTACGAGATTCTTGAGGCAAAAGACGGTGTGGAGGCTTTGGAATGCTTTCGGAAGAATCCGGATCTTTCCCTGCTTTTGCTGGATATTATGATGCCTGGAAAAGACGGAATGGAAGTTTTAAGGGAAATACGGAAAACATCAGAGATTCCTGTGATCATGCTGACTGCGCTGGGAGACGCAAGGTCAGAGCTTTGGGGATTTCGCGCCGGCGCATGTGACTACATTTCCAAACCTTTTCACGGAGAAGTTCTGCTGGCCAGGATTCGGGCAGCTCTGGCATATAAGGCGCCCAAGCCGGATAAGGACAGATGGCGGGTGGGAAGCCTGGAAGTAGATCTCAAGGGCTGTCATGTTCTGGTGGACGGAAAAGAGTGTGTACTGACGAATAAGGAGTATCAGCTGCTTCTTTATCTCATGGAAAACAAAAATATTGTGCTGACCAGAGATCAGATTTTGGAACATATCTGGGGCTTCGATTATAATGGAGACGTTCGTACCATAGACACACATATCAAAATGCTTCGTACGGATCTGGCACAGTGCGGCAGTTATATTCGTACTGTCCGTGGAATTGGATATGCATTTCAGGAGGAGACAGGATGAAATATACCCTTCGTAAAAAATATATTCTTGTGGGCAGTTTTCTGATTCTGGGATTCCTCTGTATTCTCCTTGGGACATCACGAATTCTGAAGGAAGGTCTGGTAGAGAAGTGGAACCGGGATAGAATGGAGAATCTGGCAGAAGAAACCGTAAATCTTTTGGAAAAGGAGAACTGGAACATTTCTCAGAAAAATCTGGATATTCTGGCATTTGAGAATAATGCCTATGTTACAGTGACAGATGAGGCACAGAAAATTCTTATGACCACCAGAAACTGGGAGGCTCAAAGAGGCATCCTGGGCAAAAAAACCAAGCGGATTCTCCAGACAAGCGCAGAGGAACTGAAAGAGAAAGGCAACAGCTTCTCCAGTGATTTTGATGATAATAACCGGGCTTCCTTTATGCATATTACAAAGATTCCGGGAAAAGGTTATGTAATCATCCGAAAATCCATTACAGGGTTAAACAGCAGCACCCGTGTGATGGAAATTTGTTTTATCATTGCCGCGTTGATTACCCTTTTGTGCGGGATTCCTGTGATTGTGTACTTTTCCGGACGGTTGGCCAGACCGATTATGGAGATCAACCAGGTGACCAGACAGATTGCCTGCCTGAATTTTGAAGAAAAGGCTTCTGTGAAAAGTGAGGATGAGCTGGGAATGCTGGCAGAATCCGTGAATCAGATGTCAGATAAGCTCAAGGAAACGCTGGAAAGTCTGAAGGAAGATGTGGAACTTCGCAAAACGCTGGTTCGGAATCTGGCCCATGAATTAAAAACACCGGTTGCCGTTATTATGGGCTACGCAGAAAACATGTCTTATATATCCAAGAACCATCCGGAAAAACAGGAGAAATATATTCAGGTAATCGCTGCAGAATGCGAGCGGATGGACGAACTGATTCATCAGATGCTGGAAGTATCTTCTTATGAACATGGGGAAACAATTCTTCGGTGGAGTTCCTTTTATCCGGAACAGCTTCTGAAAAAAATACAGAAACTTTGTCAGGATGAAAATCCGGACTGGAGAGGAACCTTTCATCTGGAATGTTCCATCCAGGGAAAGATAGAGGGGGATTGTGAAATCCTTCACCGGGCATTGTATAATCTGGTAAAAAATGCCATTTACTATGGAAAGGCAGATGGAGAAATCCGCATGGAGGCATTTCTGAAACAGGGAAAAGTGCATTTTCTGGTGCATAATCAGGGAAGTCATATTCCCAGGGAGGAGCAGGAAAAAATATGGGATGTCTTTTATAAGATCAATCCTGCCCGGACCAGAGAGCATCAGAGTTTTGGCATTGGACTTTCCATTGTCCGGCAGGTAGCTCTGGCCCATCATGGAGAGGTATCAGTGAGAAATACTTCAGATGGGGTGGAATTTCAGATATCTTATCCCTGGGAAGAAAATAAAAGTATTTCACGGAAATTACACAAAGGTAACGCATAATGAAAAAACGGATTGTAAAACAGGTGATTTTGTAGTCAAAGAAAGGAAATACGGGAGGCATTTATGCGTTATTGTGAAAAATGTGGACTGCCGGAAAACTATCCGGGAATTCGTTTTAATGAACAGGGAATTTGTAACTTTTGTGAATTTTATGAAGAAAACAAAGAAAAAATAGAAAATAAAGAAGACAGGGAACGTATGTTTCTGGAACAGGTGGAACTGGCAAAAGCCAAGGCAAAAGAAAACAACGCTCCTTATGATTGTGTAGTGGGGTTAAGCGGAGGTAAGGATAGTACCTACATTGTTTATCAGATGAAACAGACTTACGGACTGCGGGTGCTGACAATTACCTTTCAGAATGACTTTCACACAGAATATGGAAGAAATAATATTGAAAATGCATTGCAGAAATTAAATGTGGATCACATTACGGTACGTATGCAGGAGGATGAGCTTCGCAAAATGTATCGCATGAGCCTGAAGTTTATGAAGAACATTTGCGGCGTTTGTTTTCATTATCTTCATTATTACTGTCATCAGATTGCAGGGAAGTTTGGAATTCCTCTGATTGTAAATGGAAGAACCAAAGGGCAGATCCTTCAAACTGCCTGCAGTCCGAGGGGAATTGAGCCTTTTGAGCTGTCTCACAATCTTCGTCAGTTTGAATATCAGATGTTTGGAAAATTGTCCGAAAAACTGGCGGAACGAAAAAGAGTGGATTATCTGGAAGATGTGGAAGTAACTTCCCTTTCCTATTTTGCCTACCATGATGTGACGGAAGAAGAAACCATGGCATTTCTGGAAAAAGCCATTGGTTGGGTCCGTCCCGAAAGCAAGGTTCCTCATGCAGATTGTTGGGCGCATCAGATTGCAGAAAATTTAAGTCTTGTAAAAAGGGGATATCCCATCCGTACCGGAGAGCTGGCTGTGCTGGTACGCAGCGGGGAATTGACAAAGGAGGAAGCATCTGCTATGTTAGAGGAAGACAGAAAGCAATATGCTTCTGTAGATCCGGAGTTGAAGGATCGTTTTTATCAAAGAATTGCAAAAATGGAATTTCACTGAGAAATTTCTGAACATAAATGAGGGAAGAACATGATCAATAATGTATTGGATTATCTGGAACGGGCAGGAAAAAAACATCCCCGTAAGGTGGTGTTTGCTGACCCGGTACATGAAGTGACTTATGAAGAATGTATCCGAATTGCGAAGCAGATTGGTACTTCTATTGCAAAGACCGGCAGAAAAGGAAAGCCGGTGGCAGTTCTCATTGATCGAGAGATTGAAAGTCTGGAAATCTTTATGGGAACTGTATATAGCGGCAATTTTTATGTGCCCATAGGCAAGAAACTTCCTCCGGGAAGGATTTCCATGATTCTTGAGAGTGTACAGCCTGTTTGTATGGTGATCCGGGAGGCAGACAGGGCTTTTGCAGAAAGCCTTTCCTGTAAGGTGGAGCTTTTGATCTACGAAGAACTGATTCAGATGCCAGTGGAAGAGGAACTGCTGCAGGCAATCCGGAGACGTCACATTGATACGGACCCTCTGTATGCCATTTATACCTCCGGCTCCACAGGAACCCCCAAAGGGGTGTTGGTGTGCCATCGGTCTGTGATTGATCTGGTGGAGCAGTTTGGGGAGTGCTTTGGTTTCAGTGAACAGGAAGTGTTTGGCAATCAGGCGCCCTTTGATTTTGATGTTTCTGTAAAGGATATTTATTCCACATTGAGGAATGGGGCAACCATGTGTATTGTTACCCAGAGAATGATCTCCTTTCCGAAGGAACTGATTCCTTACCTGAACGAGAAGAAGATTACCACAGTCATCTGGGCGGTATCAGCGCTGGCTCTTACTGCATCCTTTAAGGGTCTGGAAAAGCAAGTGCCCCTTTATCTGAAAAAAATCATGTTTTCCGGCGAGGTGATGCCGGTAAAGGTGTTGAATTACTGGCGTGAGAAGCTGCCGGATGCCATGTATGTGAATTTATACGGACCTACGGAAATTACCTGCAATTGCAGCTATTACGTGGTAGATCGGGAATTTGCTCTTGGAGAGAGCCTTCCGGTAGGTGTGCCTTTCCCCAATACAGACATGTTTGTGCTGAATGAGAAGAACGAGCTGGCAGGAGAGAATGAGATTGGGGAAATCTGTGTGCGCGGCACTTCCCTGGCGTTGGGGTATTACCGGAATCAGGAGGCTACCAGCCGGGCATTCTGTCAGAATCCGTTGAATCCGGATTATCCGGAGCTGATTTACCGGACCGGAGATCTGGGAAGATATGAAAACGGAGAATTATATTATGTAACCCGCAGTGACTTTCAGATTAAGCATATGGGACATCGTATTGAACTGGGAGAGATCGAAGGTGTGTTGGATGGTCTTTCTTATATTGAAAGAAGCTGCTGCATCTACGACCGTGAACGGGAAAAGATTTATATGTTTTACCAGGCGGAAGAAGCCTGTGATCGTCAGATTGTGAAGGATCTTCAGGTGTATCTTCCAAAATATATGTGTCCCAACAAATATGTGTACCTGGAACAGCTTCCTCTGAATAAAAACGGAAAGATTGACAGAGCCTTGCTAAAGGAGAAATATATTTGCAATGGAAAAAATTAACTCCCCAAGGGAATTTGCAGCGCTAATAAAAGATTATAAAAAAAATCATAAAAAAGTATTGTCTAATTGCTTTTTTCTTCCTGATGAAGTAGAATATATGACAAAACAGCAGAAGCTTTTTGTGGAATCCAGAGAAGACCTGCTTTGCTTTTATACGGAAGAAGCAGATTGTTGGCGATTATATTATTATATGGAAGCAGGCATGCCTGTTGCTATAGAAAAAAAAGACAAACCTCTGATTCTGGATTATGTGTTCCGGGGAGAAGAGGAAGAAAAACTCCGCGCATCTGGAAGCGAAAGCTGGATCAGAGCAGGATTTGCTCCATATAAACGATATCGCCGGATGGAATGTGCCGGTGAGGCTTTTTGTCCTCCTGTGGATCAGGAGGAGAAGCTGTCCGCTTATCCAATGGAATTCCTGAAAGAAACAGATTATCATACTGTTCAGAAACTGTGGAGGGAGAGTCTGGATGTTTACAGCACCCTGCTTCCGGAGAGAGAAGAATTCACAGAATTCTGTCAGAAGGGACAGCTTTTAGGAATGCGCCTTTCAGATGGAGAGGCCGGAGCGGTGATCATTGCGATTCCCAAGGGGCGCACAGGATTTTTGCAGCACCTGGTGGTGAGTCCGAAATTCCGGGGGCTTGGGATGGGGCGTACCCTGTTCTGCAAGGCAACGGAACATCTTCTGGCAGAGGAGAAAACCCAAAAAGTAAATTTCTGGGTAGATGAAGAAAATATACATGCTATTGAGATTTACAAACGTATGGGTTATGTGTATGATGGAATTATCTCCAGACAGTTTAAGATGGAAAAAGAACATTGATATGGAAAGGAAGAAAAAAATGAGAGACGAATTATTAGAAATCTTAAATGAATTAAGACCTGAGATTAATTTTGAAGTGGAAACACAGCTGATTGATGATGAAGTGCTGGATTCCTTTGATATGGTTTCTCTGATTGGAGAGATTAATGATAATTTTGAAGTAGAAGTTTCTTTTGATGACATTGATGCAGAGAATTTCAATTCTGTAGATGCGATGTTAAGACTGATCCAGAGACTGCAGGAAGAAGAATAAGCACTATGAGAGAAAAACTGACTCAAAAAGATGTGGAGAAAATTCAACAGGAGATCGAGCATCGGAAGCTGGTGGTTCGTAAGGATGCCATTGAAGCAGTAAAGGAAGCCCGTTCTCACGGGGATCTCAGCGAAAATTTTGAGTATTATGCTGCGAAGAAACATAAAAATCAGAATGAAAGCAGAATTCGTTACCTGGAGCGAATGCTGAAAACGGCAGATATTGTGTCAGATCATTCCAAGGCAGATGAGGTAGGCATGGATGATCTGGTGACAGTGGAATTTGAAGAAGACGGAGAGGTGGAAACCTATAAACTGGTCACATCCATTCGAGGAAATTCTCTGGAAAACCGTGTCAGCATAGAATCACCCATAGGGAAGGCATTGAAGGGACATAAGGTGGGAGAACGTGTTCAGGTAAAGGTAAGCGACAGCTACAGCTACACCCTTCTGATACATTCCATAGATAAGACTGGAACAGAAGAGGAAGAAATTCGCGGATTTTAAAAGACAGGAAGCACAGACAGAGGTTTGTGCTTCTTTTTCTTTTGGGATTCGTCAGGGCTTTACAGAATTTTACATAGATTTTACATTGCCATGGGGAGGATTTTACATATTTCCTTTACAATAAGCTCATATTAAGATTAGGTAAAGGAGAGAAACCATGGATTTTTTTAGTATATTAACATTATTAGGCGGTCTTGCCATGTTCCTGTACGGTATGCAGGTCATGGGTGACGGACTGGCCAAGGTATCCGGTGGAAAACTGGAACAGATTCTGGAAAACCTGACTTCCAGCCCAATTAAAGCGGTATTGCTGGGGGCTGGTGTAACTGCAGTCATTCAGTCTTCTTCCGCAACCACAGTAATGGTGGTTGGTTTTGTAAACTCAGGAATTATGACTCTGAAACAGGCGGTTGGCGTAATCATGGGCGCCAATATTGGTACCACCATTACCTCCTGGATTTTGAGTCTTGCAGGCATTGAGAGTGAGAACTTTTTTATTCAGCTGTTAAAACCAACATCCTTTGCGCCGATTCTTGCAATGATCGGTGTGGTCTGTCTGATGTTTTTGAAGGAGCAGAAGAAAAAAGATATTGGTGTCATTCTTCTTGGCTTTTCCGTATTGATGTTTGGTATGGATACTATGAGTGCGGCAGTAAAACCTCTGGCAGATGTACCGGAGTTCACAAGTCTTCTGCTTAAATTCTCCAATCCGATTCTGGGAATTATAGCAGGTACGGTGCTTACTGCAGTGATTCAGTCTTCTTCCGCTTCCGTTGGTATTCTGCAGGCTCTTTGTCTCACAGGAGCCGTACCCTTTGGCTCTGCACTTCCCATTATCATGGGTCAGAACATTGGTACCTGTGTGACGGCTCTCTTATCTGCAATTGGAGCAAAGAAGAATGCCAAACGTGCCGCTATGATGCATCTGTATTTTAACCTGATCGGCACCATTGTATTTATGAGCGTATTTTATCTTATCAACAGCTTTGTACATTTTGGTTTCCTGGAAGAAGCTGCTTCTCCAGCCGGAATCGCCATTATGCACAGTGCGTTTAATATTATTGCTACTGTAGCATGGCTCCCATTCTCTGGTCTGCTGGTAAAACTGGCTTGCCTGACAATCCGCGACAAAGAAGAAGCAGTTGTTTCTGCAGAAGATCAGGAGTTTATGATTCTGGAAAGCCGTTTCCTGGAAAAACCGGCATTTGCAGTAGAGCAGGGCAGAACTGCAGCGAGACGTATGGCAGAAGACTGTCATCAGGCATTTACCATGGCGGTGCAGCTGATTGACCATTATCAGGAAACCGGTGTGGAAAAGGTAGAAAAAATGGAATCCAAGGTTGACCGCTATGAGGATGAGCTTGGAACCTATCTGGTAAAATTAAGCCATAAGGATCTTTCTGAAAGAGACAGCCACAGTCTTTCCATGATGCTTCACTGTATCGGAGATTTTGAACGAATCTCTGACCATGCAGTAAATATTATGGAATCTGCGCAGGAACTGCACAGCAAGGGACTGAGCTTTTCGGAGAAGGCAACACAGGAACTTCATATTATTACAAGCGCGGTAGAGGAAATCCTTCAGACAGCGCTCAGCGTTTTTACAGAACAGGATGTGAAGAAAGCTGCTTCCATTGAACCTTTGGAGGAAGTGGTGGATGAACTGAGTCAGGAACTGAAGCGGCGCCATGTACAGCGTCTGCGCAAAGGAACCTGTACCATTGAGATGGGCTTCATTCTGTCTGATATTACCACAAGTCTGGAACGAATTGCCGATCACTGTTCCAACATAGGTGTGTGTGTAACCCAGGTCAGAGAAGACTTGTATGATACCCACAGTCATCTGGATGAAATGAAAAATGAACCAGATGCAAACTTCTATCGCAATCTGGAGGAAGTGCGCGAGAAATATTTACTGCCATAAGAAGGAGTCTTGTATAACGTGTCGAAAAAAGGTATACTGAAACCAAAATGGCAGTACGCAGAAGGGGCGCATGAGATGATCTATTGTGTGGAAGACGAAAGAAACATCAGGGAACTTTTAGTATACACTTTGGAGACAACCGGATTTTCAGCAAAGGGAATTTCCGACGGAAAAGAACTTTTCACAGAACTAAAAAAAGAAATACCGGAGTTGATTCTTCTGGACATCATGCTTCCAGGAGAGGACGGTTATTCCATCCTGGAGCGCCTGAAGGGCGCTCCTTCCACAAAAGACATACCAGTCATTATGGTGACAGCGAAGGAAGCAGAATTTGATAAAGTAAAAGGGTTAGAGAGCGGAGCAGATGATTATATCACCAAACCCTTTGGCATGATGGAGTTTGTGGCCAGGGTAAAGGCAGTGCTCCGCAGAAGCACCCGCCAGAGTGAGGAAAAAGAACTCACCTGCGGGGAGTTATGCGTATGTGTAGGAAAACATAAGGTGAAGTATGCCGGAAAAACCATAGATCTTACCCGTAAGGAGTTTGAGCTTCTTCAGCATCTGATGGAGAATAAAGGACTGGTCATGACCAGAAATCAGCTTCTCTGTCATGTGTGGGGCTATGATTTTGACGGGGAGACCAGAACGGTGGATGTACATGTCCGAACCCTGCGCCAGAAGCTGGGCGAAGGGGGAGAAATGATCGAAACGGTTCGTGGTGTGGGATATCGGATAGGAGAATAAGATGAAGCAGCGCATTTTGAATCACGTAAGCTTTCTGGTGGTGCTGTCTGTATTCCTCACCTTCTGTTCCGCCAGTGTGGTGATGTACAGTAAATTCAGCACCTATATGAAACAGGGCGTGCGGGATGAGGCAGAATATGTAAAGATGGGCCTGGATGCTATGGGAGAAGAGTATCTTACCAAAGAGGTGGGAGACCTTACCGTGACCAGGATTACTTTGACCAGACCGGATGGTACTGTTCTTTTTGATTCCGTTTCTGATCCGGAAAAAATGGAAAACCACAGCAACCGGCCGGAATTCAAGGATGCGGCAAAGGATGGTTATGGAGAAAAGGTACGTTTTTCTGAGACTTTTTCAGAGCAGACCTTTTATTGCGCCATTCGTCTGGATAACGGAAACATTCTTCGTGTGGCAAGAACCACGGACAGCGTGTTTGTTACGCTGATGTCCAGCTTTACCATTCTGGGCGGGATCATGGTGGCCATCATCCTTCTGGAAATGTTTCTGGTACAGAGACAGACAAAGGATCTCATTGAGCCCATCAATGAACTGGATCTGGAGCATCCCCTGAAAAACGTGTGCTATGAGGAACTTCGTCCTCTGCTGGTGCGTGTGGATCAGCAGAATAAACAGATTGCCAGACAGGTGGAAGAACTAAAGGAAGCGGAAGCCATGCGGCGGGAATTTTCTGCCAATGTGTCCCATGAGCTGAAAACGCCTCTTATGTCGATTTCCGGTTATGCGGAACTGATGATGAATGGAATGGTAGGACCGGACAATGTGCCGGAATTTTCCGGAAGAATTTATCATGAAGCCAGCCGTTTAAGCAGTCTGGTGGCAGATATCATCCAGCTTTCCCGATTGGATGAAAAGAATAACGATATGCCCTTTGAGGCGGTGGATCTTTATGAACTGGCAGAGGATATTGTCCTCCATCTCCAGACTCCGGCCATGAAGAAAAAAATCACCCTGTCATTGACAGGAAAGACGGTAGTGGTCCGGGGCGTCCGGCAGGTACTTTATGAAATGTTTTACAATCTGGCAGATAATGCGGTGAAATATACAGAAGAAGGGGGTACCGTGGAGGTAACCGTGGGAAAAGAGGACAAGCGTCCATTTTACCGGGTGGAAGATACGGGAATCGGAATCCCCAAGGAAGAACAGAAACGTATTTTTGAACGGTTTTACCGGGTGGACAAAAGCCATTCCAGGCAAACCGGAGGAACAGGATTGGGTCTTTCGATTGTTAAACATGGGGCAGCCCTTCATCATGCAGAAATCAAAGTGGAAAGTGAACTTTCCAAGGGAACAAAAATGGAGCTGGTGTTTTGAAACACCAGCTCCTTTTGCATGATTTTACAGATTGGTTTTGGAAAGAGCTGCTTCGTCTGCAACAATGATTGCATTAGGATGGAACTGCAGAATGGAAGCAGGAACCTGTGGGGTAACCGGTCCGTTGATTACCTGATTTAAGATTTCGGCTTTGTCTTCGCCGCTTACGATTACCAGAACGGTTTTGGCCCGCATGATGGTGCCAACACCCATGGTGTAAGCCTGTCTCGGAACATCTGCTTCACTTGCGAAGAAACGTTTGTTAGCCTGAATGGTAACTTCTGTGAGGTCAACACAGTGTGTTTCGTCTGCAAAGAAATCAGCAGGTTCGTTAAAGCCAATGTGTCCGTCATGTCCAAGACCCAGGAGCTGAAGATCAGCAGCGCCTACCTTGTGAAGGGTTTCATTGTAGGCTGCGCATGCCTTGGCGCTGTCTGGTTCGGTTCCGTCTGGAACAAAAGTACGTTCCATAGGCACGTTGATTCTGGAAAACAGATGCTGATTCATGAAGTAACGGTAGCTCTGATCGTTGGAGGCATCCAGTCCTTTGTATTCGTCCAGGTTTACAGTGGTTACGTCGGAGAAATCCAGGTCTCCATTTTCATACATGGCAACCAGATTGTCGTAGGTGCCAATGGGAGAAGAGCCTGTCGCAAGTCCCAGTACACAGTCCGGTTTGGTAATTACCTGTGCGGCAATGATGTTGGCTGCCTTTCTGCTGAGTGCTGCGTAATCTTTTACTTTGTAGATTTTCATAATTCTTATCTCCTTTATCTAAATTTTATTGCTCAGAGTTAGGGGAAGCTTTAGCCTCCCGGTCAGATAATGCCTTAATGGAAGTGGCATATTCAGAAGGGGTCATGCCGGAAATTTTTTTAAATTGCCGGGAAAAGTAATGAATGGAGGAATAGCCAAGAAAGTCAGAAATCTGTGTGAAGTTCATCTGATTTTCCCGAATCAGCTGCTTGGCGAACTCAATCTTCATGCGGGAAAAGAAATCAATCACACCGCACTGGTGTTGTTCCCGAAACAGCTTCTGCAGCTGGGATCTGCCGATGAGATTGTCGTGACAGATATCTTCGATGGACAGATATTCCCGGATATGTTCCTCCAGATAAAACAGAATTTTATTGTAGGTGGCAGAGCTGCTCTTGAGATCCACGAACTTATTCACCGGAATGGAAAGCTGGGGAATGGTATGCCGTCGGATCATGTAGATTAGAATCTGCTCCAGGTACAGCTTAATCAGCTGCTGGGAACCAAAAAGGCTGTCCTTGCGGATTTCCATCTTCTGAAGGTAAGGATCGTCCAGAGGGGAAGACAGACATCGTCTGGCTTCTGCGATGAGAAGTCCAATAAGATTCCGTTCAGTATCAGAAATATTGAGGATACGTTTTTCAAAAAATTTCATGCAAGGGGAATCGCAGGCAAAAGAAACCACCACCACATTGGGGGCATTTTTGCCAGTGGCCGTGAGTGTATGAAATTCATTGGGTTTATGAAAAATGGCCTGTCCGTGGCTTAAGATATGTGGTCCGTCATCGGTGCAGACTTCTGCTTCGCCCTTATCTACACACTGAAACTCCCAAAAGTTATGCCTCTCTCCTGCAAAATGGAAATCATTTCGGTACTCGAAGTAGTGAACGGTATAAATTTTTTCGATGTTAATATCCGTATTTAAGTACATACATTCGTATGCCATCTTACAGTCACCTCCTTGCGTGTTCAGTCCTGCACCTTTCTATTATAGCGTAACTAAATGTAAAAAACCAGTATTTTTGAGAAAATATCGTACAATTCAAAGATAGATTCTGAAATGACAAAAAAAAAATACGATTGTGCAAGGTGTTTTTCCAGTGCCATAGAGTATACTAAGCCTAGACAGATCTACTCTGAACATCTAAATAAAGGAGGAAACAGCAATGGCGAAAACAAAAGGACGGGTAACACTTCCAAGTGAATCCAATTTTCTGGAGCAGACAAAGGAAATGCTGGATCGTTGGGGGGCAGATGCGCTTCGTGACAGTGACGGGACAAAATTAGATGACGATATTAAGGCGCTGGATGCCAAAATTTACACCACTTATTTTGTGGCAAGAGGTCACAATGAATTTGCAGAAAAGCATATGGAGGAATGTCAGCAGCTCTATCTGATGTCCAGGCACAATACCGCTGTGGATACCACACTGGCCATCTCCTTTATGGAAGGCTATTACCAGGAGCAGGTGATTCCGGACTATCTCCATGATCCTAAGAGATGGTGGGAAGTAATTGACCGTACCACAGGAGAACTGGTTCCCACAGAAAACTGGGAGGTGGATGAAGAAAAACATCAGGTGATCGTAAAAGAGGCTTCTCCGTTCCATGAATATACGGTTTCATTCCTGGTATATGCCATCTGGGACCCCACCCAGATGTATAATCACATTACCAACAACTGGGGAGATAAGCCTCATGAGATACCTTTTGATGTGCGCCACAGTGCTTCCGGTTCCTTTGCAAAGGAATATCTGATCCAGTGGCTGAAGGACAATCCTTCCACAGATGTTGTCCGCTTTACCACATTCTTCTACCACTTTACCCTGGTGTTTAACAGCGATGCCAAAGAAAAATTCGTAGACTGGTTTGGATACGGAGCAACGGTATCTGTGAAGGCGTTGGAGGAATTTGAAAAAGAATATGGCTATGCCCTTCGCGCAGAAGATATTGTGGATAATGGATATTATAATTCCACCTTCCGTGTTCCCACACAGCATTATCTGGATTATATGGATTTCATCCAGCGTTTTGTTGCCAGAAAAGCAAAAGAACTGGTAGAAATCGTTCATGAAGCCGGAAGAGAAGCGATGATGTTTTTGGGGGATAACTGGATTGGAACAGAACCATACGGAAAATATTTCGGTGAGATTGGTCTGGATGCTGTAGTAGGAAGTGTGGGAGGCGGTGTGAGCTTGCGTCTCATCTCTGAAATCCCCCATGTAAAATATACAGAAGGAAGATTCCTTCCTTATTTCTTCCCGGATACCTTCTATGAAGGAAATGATCCTGTTCCTGAGGCCATGAAAAACTGGATTACAGCCAGAAGAGCCATCATGAGAAAGCCGGTAGACCGTATTGGTTATGGCGGCTATTTGAGTCTGGCATACAAATTCCCCAAATTTGTGGAATACATAGAGAATGTTACCGATGAGTTCCGTCTGATTTATGACAATATCAAGGGAATCCATCCATATAACGGCTTAAAGGTTGCTGTTTTAAATTCCTGGGGTTCTCTTCGTTCCTGGCAGGCCTATATGGTGGCGCATGAGCTCTGGTACAAGCAGTGTTATTCCTATATGGGCGTCATGGAGGCATTAAGTGGCGCTGCCATTGATGTAACATTTTTAAGCTTCCGGGAAATCAGAGAACAGGGAATTCCATCCGATGTGGATGTAATCATCAATGCCGGCGATGCTATGACTGCATTTTCCGGAGGAGAGGAATGGGCAGATCCTGAAGTGACGGCCAAAATACGCCAGTGGGTATACGAAGGCGGCGGTTTCTTAGGTGTAGGAGAACCAAGCGCATACCATAACGGCGGAAGATTCTTCCAGCTGGCAGACGTGCTTGGCGTGGATAAAGAGTTAGGCTTTACCCTGTCCACAGATAAATATTTCAAGACTCCTGTGGAGCATCACTTTATCAGTGAAGACCGTACCGTTCCTTACGATTTCGGCGAAAGCATGAAGAACGTATATGCATTGTCCGGGGATACGGAAATTGTGGAATTTTCCAATGGAGAAGTTCACGCGTCTGCACATCATTACGGAAAAGGCTGCGGCGTTTACTTTGCAGGTCTTCCGTACAGCTTTGAAAATACCAGACTTCTTCTTCGTGGTCTTTACTATGCGGCAGGCAAACAGGAAGAGATGAAGAAATGGTTTGCAGAAAATTTAAACTGCGAAGTTCATGCTTATCCTGAAGCTGGAAAATATGCCATTTTGAACAATACTTCCCAGACACAGACGACTGTGGTATACGATGGAGAAGGAAAGACAGAGACTTATACCATGCAGCCAGGAGAGATTATCTGGAAAGAAATCTAAGGTTTTATGGCTGTTTTGCAGAATGGGGGCAAGGTATAAATCACGGAAAGAAATGGAAAAAACAGGTCTTTCATACCTTTTATGCAAAAGAAATGAATGATTGTGTAAATACTATTTGTGCAATAATGGCTCTAATCATAATTAGAAACACGCGGATTTGGTGAATGTAGACAATCCGTGAAACCCTGAAAAAATTTACTAGGAGGTAAAGTGATATGGGACTGAAAAAGAAAGTTTTAAGTGCAATGCTGTGTGGTGCAATGGTAGGAACTATGATTGCTCCAGCTGTAACAGTTAAGGCTGCAGATGACACACTTGTTTACTGGTCAATGTGGGAATCCACAGAGCCACAGGGACAGGCAATTCAGGAAGCGGTAGACGCTTACACAGAAGCAACAGGTGTAAAGGTAGACCTTCAGTTCAAAGGCCGTACCGGTAACCGTGAAGCGCTTCAGCCTGCATTAGACGGCGGCACACAGATTGATATTTTTGACGAAGATATTGACCGTGTAAACAGCATGTATGCAAAATATCTTCTGGATCTGGAAGATCTGGTAAAGGAAAGCGGATATGAAGAAACTGCAATTCCTGGTTTAATCTCCGCTTGTAGAGATGCTGGCGGCGGTACCTTAAAGACTATTCCGTATCAGCCAAACGTATTTGCTTTCTTCTATAACAAAGACCTGTTCGAGCAGGCTGGCATTGAGAAAGAGCCTACCACATGGGCAGAATTCCTGGATGTATGCCAGAAATTAAAAGATGCAGGCATCACACCAATGACTATGGACGATGCATATGCAACAAGCGTAATCGGATATCATCTGGCAAGACTGGTTGGAGAAGAGAAGGTTGTTGAAATCGTAACAGAAGGCAAATGGGATGACCCGGCAGTTCTTCAGATGGCGAAAGATATCGCAGACCTTGCTGAAAAAGGATACTACTCCGAAATGGTTGGATCTAACGTATGGCCGGCTGGACAGAACACAGAGCTTGCTCTTGGAACAGCTGCTATGTACTTAAACGGCTCCTGGCTTCCAAACGAAGTTAAGGATATGGCTGGCGAAGATTTCAAATGGGGATGCTTCGCATATCCGGCACTGGAAAATGGTGCAAACGGCGTAGAAACAAACAACTTTGGCGCTCAGGTATTTGGTATCAACAAAGACACCAAGATGCCGAAAGAAGCTTTTGATCTGGTTAAATTCATCACCACAGGTGAATATGATGCGAAACTTGCTGAAATGTCTGTAGGTATCCCATCTGATACTACCAACACCGAATGGCCGGCAATGGTAGAATGTGCAAAACCTGTTATCGAAAACAGCACAGGTCGTTTCACATGGGCAGCAGGCGTTGAAACAAACGTAGATATGACTCCAGTAATCAAAGAGAACTTCATTAAATTAATGGCTGGTTCCTTAAATGCTGAGGAATTCGTAGCTGCTATGCAGGAAGCTGCAAAATAAGATTACTTGTAACATAACTGTACATAAGTAAGATGTGGATGGTGGCATCGTTTATACGCTGCCGCCATCTTTCTTTTGCATCTGAGGAGGGAACTCTATTGAAGAAAAATAAGACCATGATCGTAGCGTTTCTGACGCCGGCGGTCGTTCTGTTCCTGGGAATCTTCTTATATCCCATTGTAAAAACAATTCTTATGAGCTTCTTTAAGATTGAGGGTGTAACAGACCCTATGAATCTCTGGAGCTTTGTGGGACTGGACAATTACCTGAAGCTGATCAACACCAGTCTGTTCCGAACTGCTTTTTATAATCTGTTCCGTATCTGGCTGATTGGCGGACTGATCGTAATGTCTCTGTCTCTTCTGTTTGCGGTTATTCTGACAAGTGGAATCCGTTTTAAAAAGTTTTTCCGTGCTATCATTTATATGCCCAATATCGTAAGTGCAGTTGCTCTTGCAACTATGTGGCTTCAGTATGTATACAGCCCAAGATTTGGTCTTCTGAAAAACTTTTTCAGCGCTTTGCATTTAGAAGAACTGGCAAAAACTCAGTGGCTGGATAATGAGCATAAATTCATGGCTCTGCTTCTGGCATACTGCTTTGGTATGGTTGGCTATCATATGTTGATCTGGCTGAGCGGAATCGAACGAATCAGCCCGGAATATTATGAGGCAGCCACCATTGACGGTGCAAATAAAGTGGCTCAGTTCCGTTATATGACATTGCCTCTTCTTAAGGGTGTGTTTAAAACAAATATTACCATGTGGTCTGTAAGCAGCGTAGGCTTCTTTGTATGGTCACAGCTGTTCTCCAACGTAACAGCAGATACCCAGACCATTACTCCATATGTGTATATGTATATGCAGATCTTTGGCGGAGGTAATACCGTGACGGAACGTAACTCAGGTCTTGGCGCTGCCATTGGTGTACTTTTAAGTATCTGCGTGGTAGTGATCTTTACCTTGTGTAACAAGCTGATCAAAGACGACGATTTGGAATTTTAGGAGGTGCAGGCTATGGCAAAAGAAAAAGAACCACGTCGCCCTTTTAATTTGAAAAAGGAATTAAAGCTGGCACCTGGATATCTCATTATTCTTCTCTGGGTGATCTTTACTATTGTTCTTCTGGGATGGGTATTCTGTGCAAGTTTTTCTACCACAGCAGAAATTTTCCAGGGAAAAGCTCTGAAATTTGAATCCGGACTGCATTTTGAGAACTATGCAAAAGCATGGAATGGCTCTGGTGTAGCAGGTTTCTTCGGAAACTCACTTCTGTATTCTGTAGTTTCCTGTTCTGTTTTGATTCTGGTATGTGCTCCAGCGGCTTACGTATTGTCCAGATTTGAATTTATTGCCAATAAATTCATCCAGACAAGTTTTGTATCCGCCATGGGTGTTCCGGCGATCATGGTAGTGCTGCCACTGTTCAGTTTTATTTCCGGTATGGGAATTCTGAACAATGTTCCACTGGCAAAAGGAACCCTGATTATTTTGTATGTGGGAATCAATGTGCCGTATACGACGATCTTCCTTTTAACATTTTTCAGTAATATTTCAAAAACCTACGAAGAGGCGGCAGCTATTGACGGTTGTCCTCCCATGCGTACGTTCTGGAAGATCATGTTCCCGATGGCACAGTCCGGTATTGTAACCGTGACCATTTTTAACTTCATCAATATCTGGAATGAATATTTCCTGTCCCTGATCTTTGCAAGTTCAGATAAACTAAAACCGGTTGCTCCTGGACTTTATGGAATGATCAACTCCATGAAATATACAGGAGACTGGGCAGGTATGTTTGCAGCAGTTATCATTGTATTCCTGCCGACCTTCATTCTGTACATATTCTTATCTGAAAAGATCATCGGCGGTGTAACCGGCGGTATCAAAGGCTGATCATAAGAGGCACCTGGGCGTCAGGTGCCTCTTGTCATAAAAAGACGCAGCAGATTTTTGACGGATCTAGCAGATGATGCAAATAAATCATACAATCGACAAAAGAAATTACAGATAATTCGGGTTATAATATGGTAAAAGAAAACACAAAAAAAGCGGAAAGGAATGGATAAGTATGAAAAAACCAGTATTAGTAGTTATGGCAGCAGGAATGGGAAGCCGTTACGGCGGACTGAAACAGATCGATCCCATTGATCGGGAAGGTCACATCATTATGGATTTTTCTATTTATGATGCAGTAAGAGCAGGTTTTGAAAAGGTCGTATTTATCATCAAAAAAGAAAACGAAGCAGATTTTAAAGAAGCAATCGGTGACAGACTTAGCAAACAGCTTCAGGTTTCTTATGTATTCCAGGATCTTCACAATCTTCCGGAAGGATACGAGGTTCCAGAAGGAAGAGTAAAACCATGGGGAACCGGCCATGCGGTTTTAAGCTGTATCGACGAGATCAACGGACCTTTCGCAGTGATCAATGCAGATGACTATTATGGAAAACATGCCTTCCAGATGGCTTATGATTTCCTGTCCCAGAATGAAGATACCGAAGAGGTTTATCAGTATATGATGGTGGGATATAAGCTGGAAAATACCCTGACAGAGAACGGTCATGTGGCAAGGGGCGTATGTGTAACAGACGAAAACGGATATCTGGAAACCATCAATGAACGTACCCGTATTGAAAAACGCGGCGATATTTCTGCATACACAGAAGACGATGGAGAGACCTGGGTGGAAATTCCAGAGGGAAGCACCGTTTCCATGAATATGTGGGGATTTTCTGCAAGTATTTTAAAAGAGCTGAAGGCGCGTTTTGCAAAATTCCTGGATGAAAACCTGGAAAAGAATCCGCTGAAATGTGAATATTTCCTTCCGTTTGTAGTAGATGAACTTCTTGGAGAAGGCAAAGCAACCGTTAAGGTGCTGAAATCCATGGATAAATGGTATGGGGTTACTTATAAAGAAGATAAGCCGGTAGTGGTATCTGCCATTCAGAAGCTGAAGGATGAAGGATTGTATCCGGAAAAATTATGGGAGGAAGCATAAGTGGAGAATAACGAAATAATTAAGGAAGTAATTGAGCAGTTTGGATTTGAGGGGATTTTAGAAGAATGTGTTCCTTATGGAAGCGGACATATCAATGACACCTATCGTCTGGCATTTCGTATGGCAGACGGGGTGAAGCATTATATCCTTCAGAGAATGAACAAAAGTATCTTTACGAAGCCGGAAGAACTGATGGAAAATATCACAGGCGTTACCACCTGGCTGAAGAAGAAGATTGTGGAAAATGGCGGAGATGTAGAAAGAGAAACCCTGAACCTGGTTCCGGAAAAAGGCGGAAAGACATATTACGTGGATTCTACAGGAGAGTATTGGAGAGTTTATCTTTTCATCGAAAATGCTACCTGCTTTGACCTGGTAGAAAATGACAATGATTTTTATCAGAGCGCAGTTGCTTTTGGACATTTTCAGAGATTGCTGGCAGATTATCCGGCAGAGACTCTTCATGAGACAATTGTGAATTTCCACAATACAGTGGATCGTTTTGCGAAATTTAAAAAGGCGCTGGAAGAAGATACCTGTCATCGTGCAGCAGAAGTTCAGAAGGAAATTCAGTTTGTACTGGACAGAGAAAATCTGGCTCATGTGTTATGTGATTTGCAGGAAAAGGGAGAGCTTCCTCTTCGTGTTACCCACAACGATACCAAATTAAACAATATTATGATCGATGACCATACAGGAAAAGCCATTTGTGTGATTGACCTGGATACTGTTATGCCAGGCCTTTCTGTTAATGATTTCGGTGATTCCATCCGCTTCGGCGCCAGCACAGGTGCAGAGGATGAGCGTGATCTTTCCAAGATTTCCTGCGATCTTCATCTGTTTGAAGTATATGCAAAAGGCTTTATTGAGGGCTGTGCAGGTGCGCTGACAGATCTGGAAATTGAAATGCTTCCTATGGGTGCTATGCTTATGACTTTTGAATGCGGTATGCGTTTCCTCACGGACTATCTGGAGGGAGATCATTACTTCAAGATTCACAGAGAAGGACACAATCTGGATCGTTGTCGTACACAATTCAAGCTGGTTCATGATATGGAAGAAAAACTTCCGCAGATGAAAGCTATTGTAGAAAAATATAAATAGTGCTAAAATAAAATCTGAACCCATTTACATACTCAGATAGGAGGAAATCATTATGGCAATTTTAGTAACAGGCGGAGCTGGATACATCGGAAGCCATACCGTTGTGGAACTGCAGGGGGCAGGCTATGATGTGGTTGTACTGGATAATTTAAGCAACTCCAGCGAAAAGTCCCTGGAGCGTGTAGAGAAGATCACAGGGAAACCGGTGAAATTTTATAAGGCAGATATTCTGGATCGTGATGCCCTTAACGAAATTTTTGAAAAAGAGAGCATCGACTCCTGTATTCACTTTGCCGGTTTAAAAGCAGTAGGGGAATCTGTGGCGAAACCCTGGGAATACTACGAAAACAATATTGCAGGAACCCTGACTCTTGTGGATGTTATGAGACAGCATGGTGTGAAAAATATCATTTTCTCCTCTTCTGCAACCGTATACGGCGATCCGGCGATCATTCCGATTACAGAGGAATGCCCAAAAGGACAGTGTACCAACCCTTATGGATGGACCAAATCCATGCTGGAGCAGATCCTGAGTGATATCCAGAAAGCAGATCCGGAATGGAATGTGGTGCTTCTCCGTTACTTCAATCCCATTGGCGCTCATAAGAGCGGAACTATTGGAGAAAATCCAAACGGCATTCCCAACAATCTGATGCCGTACATTACTCAGGTGGCTGTAGGCAAGCTGAAAGAACTGGGTGTATTTGGAAATGACTATGATACTCCTGATGGAACTGGCGTCAGAGATTATATCCATGTAGTAGACCTGGCAAGAGGCCATGTAAAAGCACTTAAGAAGATTGAAGACAAATCCGGACTGAATATTTATAATCTGGGAACCGGCAAGGGTTACAGTGTCCTTGACCTGGTAAAGAATTTTGAGGAAGCTACCGGCGTGAAGGTACCTTATGTGATTAAGGACAGACGTCCTGGAGATATTGCCACCTGCTATTCCGATGCCTCCAAGGCAGAAAAGGAACTGGGATGGAAAGCAGAATTTGGAATCCGTGAGATGTGCGAGGATTCCTGGAGATGGCAGTCTAACAATCCTCGTGGATATGAAGACTAAATAGAATAGAATAAAAGAAAAAGGGCAGCGGCTTCGTTGGGAGCTGCTGCTCTTTTTGTATGGGTGATTTTAGTTGTCGGCCTTGTCATCAAGGGCGTAGTTTTTTTTGATTTTCAAATTTGGGTTCGCAGGTCAGTTCCACGCCCAGTTTGCGGAATTCCCGGATATCCACGGAAGAAAGCATAACAGAAGTGTGAGCCTGACAGCCTTTTAATTTGTGGCATTGCTCCAGGGCCAGGCGGGCTTCCGGATTGCTTGCTGCGCTTACGGAGAGTGCGATCAGGGTTTCGTCTGTGTGCAGACGTGGATTCTTGCTGCCCAGATATTTAGTCTTTAATTCCTGGATGGGGTGAATGGCTTCCGGAGAAATGACATGATGCTTATGGTCAATGTCGGCCAGTTCCTTAAGGGCATTCAAAAGAACTGCGGAAGAGGCGCCCAGTAATGCGGAGGTTTTGCCGTATACGATGGAACCGTCCGGAAGCTCCATGGCTGCTGCCGGAGAACCGGTTTCCTTCTCTTTTTCCAGAGCTGCCGGAACCACCTTACGGTCTTCCAGAGCAGCATGGGCCTGTTTGAGAAGCAGTTCAATTTTATAGGAAACTTCTTCCTTTCCGGTACCGGATACCAGGTCATCCATGCTCTTATAGTATCTGCGGATGATTTCCTGACGGGAGGCTTCCCGGCATACTTCGTCATCAACGATGCAGTTTCCTACCATGTTTACTCCCATATCTGTAGGAGATTTATAAGGGCATTCTCCAATGATCTTCTCGAACATGGTTTGCAGTACCGGGAATATTTCCACATCCCGGTTATAGTTGACGGTAGTTTCTCCATAGGCTTCCAGATGGAAGGGGTCGATCATATTCACGTCATTCAAATCCGCAGTGGCAGCTTCATATGCCAGATTCACCGGATGCTTCAGTGGAATGTTCCAGATGGGAAAGGTTTCAAATTTCGCATAGCCGGCGCTGATGCCTCTTTTGTATTCATGATACAGCTGAGAGAGACAGGTGGCCATTTTTCCGCTTCCAGGTCCAGGCGCTGTGATCACCACCAGGGGACGGGAGGTTTCAATGTATTCGTTTTTTCCATAGCCTTCGTCGCTGACGATCAGAGCAGTATTGCTGGGATATCCGGGAATGGTATAATGGAGATATACCTTAATGCCCAGTTTTTCCAGACGGTTCTTAAAAAGGTCTGCGCTTTCCTGGCCGGAATACTGGGTGATGCAGACGCTGCCTACATAAAGTCCTCTCTGGGTAAATTCTTCAATCAGACGCAGGGTATCCACATCATAGGTAATACCCAAATCTCCACGTACTTTATTTTTATCAATATCTGGTGCGCTGATGACAATGACAATCTCAGCCTGGTCGCTGAGTTGCATCAGCATACGAAGCTTGCTGTCAGGTTCAAAACCAGGAAGCACTCTGGAAGCATGAAAATCATCGAACAGTTTGCCGCCAAATTCCAGATAAAGTTTGTTGTCAAACTGGCTGATTCGTTCGCGAATATGCTGAGACTGCATTTTCAGGTACTTTTCGTTATCAAATCCTATCTTCATTTGCTTTTTTCCTTTCCGTATTCAAGACGATTGGATTGTTGCTCACTGCTTGCTGATTACAGAAGCAGGAACGTTTCCTGCGTCTTAGATATCATTTTCTTAGTATACTACAAAAAAATGATTTGTGGCAGGGATTTCTTCATTTTTCTAAAATTTTTACAGATAGGAAATTCCCAATCTCCCAGTTGATTTCTTGTGCAATTCTCATTATAATAAGAATGATTACAAGAGGAGGAACAACATGGATAATCGTATGGACAATCAGAATCGTCCGGATAATCAAAAGCCCGATCGTCAGGGGCCAAATAAGAATCATCAGTCTATTCTTGCATTTCTTGTCTGCCTTCTGGTCACGCTGGTTTGCCTGAGCCTTTTTACCAATATGCTTAAGGACAATTCCAGTGAAATTTCCTATGATAAATTTATTGATATGGTGGAGAAGGATCAGATTAAGACTGTGACGCTGCAGTCAGAAACCTTGACTATTGAGCCTAAGGAACAGGCATCTCTCTATAAGGAAATGACCTATTATACCAATCAGATGGAATCAGAGGACGCGTTGACTAAGCGTCTGGCAGGAACAGGAATTGAATTCCGTTCAGAACCGCCGGATGCCATGGGAGAGCTGGTGGCTATGCTGCTCAGCGTACTTCTTCCTTCCGTACTTCTGTTTGGAATGCTGATGTTCTTTATGCGCCGTATGAACAAAGGCGGCGGCATGATGGGAGTAGGAAAGAGCCGGGTCAAGACCTATATTCAGAAAGAAACAGGAATTACTTTTAAGGATGTGGCCGGACAGGATGAGGCTAAGGAATCTCTTCAGGAAGTGGTGGATTTTCTTCACAATCCGGGGAAATATACGACAATTGGAGCGAAGCTTCCCAAGGGAGCTCTTCTGGTAGGCCCTCCGGGAACAGGCAAGACACTTCTTGCTAAGGCAGTAGCCGGGGAGGCTCATGTGCCTTTCTTTTCTCTGTCTGGTTCGGAATTTGTGGAGATGTTTGTCGGTGTAGGCGCCTCCAGAGTCCGTGACCTGTTTGAGGAAGCCAAGAAGAATGCTCCCTGCATTGTGTTCATTGATGAAATCGATGCAATTGGCAAGAGCCGTGATTCTCATTATGGCGGCGGAAACGATGAACGTGAGCAGACCTTGAACCAGCTCCTTGCGGAGATGGATGGATTTGATACTTCCAAGGGTCTGTTGATCCTGGCAGCGACCAACCGTCCGGAGGTTCTTGACCCGGCGCTTCTTCGTCCGGGACGTTTTGACCGCCGGGTCATTGTTGACCGTCCGGATCTGAAGGGACGTGTGGATATTCTTAAGGTACATGCCAAGGATGTGCTTCTGGATGAGACTGTGGATTTTGATGCCATTGCACTGGCTACTTCCGGCGCAGTAGGATCTGATCTTGCCAATATGATCAATGAGGCGGCAATTCTGGCAGTTAAGAACGGAAGAAAAGCAGTTTCTCAGAAGGATCTTCTGGAATCTGTAGAAGTAGTTCTTGTGGGAAAAGAAAAGAAGGATCGGATCTTAAGCGTGCAGGAGCGTCGGATCGTATCCTATCACGAAGTGGGACACGCGCTGGTAAGTGCGTTGCAGAAGGATGCAGAACCGGTACAGAAGATTACCATTGTGCCCCGTACCATGGGGGCGCTGGGCTATGTGATGCAGGTGCCAGAGGAAGAGAAGTATCTGAATACCAAGAAAGAGCTGGAAGCTATGCTGGTGGGGTATCTTGGCGGACGCGCTGCAGAAGAGCTTGTGTTTGACACAGTGACCACTGGAGCAGCCAACGACATTGAGCAGGCGACCAAGGTGGCGAGAGCCATGATCACTCAGTATGGAATGTCGAAGAAGTTTGGACTGATGGGACTGGCTACCCAGGAGAATCAGTATTTAAGCGGCAGAACCGTGTTAAACTGCGGAGATGATACTGCCACAGAGATCGACCATGAGGTGATGAAGCTTTTGCAGGATTCCTATGAGGAGGCCAAGAGACTCCTTGGCAGTCACCGGGAAGCGTTGGATCGCATTGCAGAATATCTGATCCGTAAGGAGACGATTACAGGTAAGGAATTTATGAAAATCTTCCGGGCAGTACAGAAAGGTCTGGAGATTCCGGAAAATCTGGAAGAACTGGAACTGGAAGAAAAAGAGGCAGAGCAGCCTTTGGAGAAATAAAATCATACAGGAACCGGGAGTCATCCCGGTTCTTGTTTGTGTTACGGAAAAAATAAGAACAGGGGAAAGGAGAAGACCATGTTTCAGATAGAAGAAGAACTAAAAAAACTGCCGTCAAAGCCAGGTGTTTATATTATGCACAATGAAAAGGATGAGATCATCTATGTGGGAAAGGCGGTCAGTCTGAAAAACCGGGTGCGGCAATATTTTCAGAGCAGCCGGAATAAAGGCGCCAAGATTGAACAGATGGTCATCCACATTGCCAGATTTGAATATATCATTACCGATTCTGAGCTGGAGGCGCTGGTACTGGAATGCAATCTGATCAAGGAACACCGTCCCAAGTACAATACCATGTTAAAGGATGATAAGAGTTATCCGTTTATCAAAGTGACGGTACAGGAAGCCTATCCCAGGGTTCTTTTTGCAAGAAGAATGAAAAAGGACAAAAACAAGTATTTTGGTCCTTATACCAGCGCAGGCGCAGTAAAGGATGTAATTGATCTGGTGACCAAGCTCTATAAAGTGCGTTCCTGCAGCCGTATTTTGCCCAGAGATTGTGGAAAAGACCGCCCCTGTCTGTATTATCATATGAAACAGTGCCTGGCGCCCTGTCAGGGGTATATCAGTCAGGAGGAATATGGAAAGAATATCCGGAAGGTGCTGAAATTTCTCAACGGAGATTTTCAGGAAACCTTAGATGACCTGAAAGAAAAAATGGAGACAGCTTCCATGGAACTGCGGTTTGAGGATGCAGCCACATATCGGGATTTGATCCAGAGCATTCAGAAGATCGGGGAAAAACAGAAAATTACCGGCTATGGACAGGAAGATCGGGATATTATTGCGGTGGCCATGGATGAAAGTCTGGATCTGCGGGAACAGGATGCGGTGGTCCAGGTGTTTTTTGTCCGGGATGGCAAGCTGATCGGAAGAGATCATTTTTATCTTCGGGTGGCAAGGGGAGATACCAAAGAACAGGTGCTTTCCAGTTTTCTGAAGCAGTTTTATGCGGGGACTCCTTTTATCCCCAGAGAGATTATGCTTCAGAAGGAAATTGAGGATCGTGAAGTCATTGAAGAATGGCTGTCATCCAGAAGGAAACAGAAAGTCCACATCCGGGTTCCCAAAAAAGGAACTAAGGAAAAACTGGTGGAACTTGCAGAAGAAAATGCTCGTATGGTTTTGAATAAAGACCGTGAAAGAATCAAGCGGGAAGAAGGGCGAACCATAGGTGCTGTTCATGAGGTAGAGAACTGGTTGGGACTTGCTGGAATTGAACGGATGGAAGCCTTTGATATTTCCAATATCAGCGGATATGAAGCAGTGGGGTCCATGGTGGTTTACGAAAAAGGACGTCCCAAGCGCAGTGATTACCGGAAGTTTAAAATCAAATGGGTACAGGGTCCCAATGATTATGCCAGTATGGAAGAGGTACTTACCAGACGGTTTACCCACGAAAGCAACGGAGAGTTTGACAGCTTTGCCAGAATGCCGGATCTTCTTTTGATGGATGGAGGAAGAGGGCAGGTAAACATTGCTCTGCAGGTGCTTCAAAGACTGGGACTTTCCATTCCGGTGTGCGGGATGGTGAAAGATGATCATCACAGAACCCGCGGCCTGTATTTTAACAATGAGGAAATTCCCATTGACACAGGGAGCGAAGGCTTTCGGCTGATCACCAGAATCCAGGATGAGGCCCACCGATTTGCCATTGAGTACCATCGTTCTCTTCGGAGTAAGGAGCAGGTGCGGTCGGTTCTGGATGAAATTCCGGGAATTGGAGCTACCAGAAGAAAGGCGCTTCTTCGGAAATTCAAATCTGTGGATAACATTCGGGAGGCTTCCGAAGAAGAACTTGCCTGCACAGAATCTATGAATGCAGGAAGCGCCCGTAAGGTCTATGAATTTTTTCATAAAGGGGAAAATTCTTCGGGCTCGGATTGAAGCAATCCTGCCTTTTGTGGTATAATGTGAATAATCAGTGTATATCAGAAAACATAAGCACATGGGAAAAGGAGAGAAATGAATGAAAGGTGTACAGTTGACAAAAATGATGCAGGAACTGGAACTCCATAACCTGACACCTGAGATTGACCTGACAAATTATCGTGTTATGACGGCGGAGATCAACCGTCCTGCGCTTCAGTTGGCCGGTTATCTGGAGCACTTTGCCAATGAGCGTGTGCAGATCATCGGATATGTGGAATATACGTATTTGATGCAGATGACAGATGAGGAGCGTTTGTTCCGCTATGAACGTTTTATTTCCAGCAAGATTCCCTGCGTAATCTTCAGTACCATGACCAAGCCTTCTCAGGATATGATTGATCTTGCTCTGAAGTATCAGGTTCCCACATTTGTGACAGAGAGAACTACTTCCAGCTTTATGGCAGAATTGATCCGTTGGCTGGGCGTACAGCTTGCACCCTGTATTTCCATTCATGGGGTGCTGGTGGATGTTTACGGTGAAGGCGTACTTATTACAGGAGAGAGTGGAATTGGTAAGAGTGAAGCAGCGTTGGAGCTGATCAAACGTGGACACCGTCTTGTAAGCGATGACGTGGTAGAACTCCGTAAGGTGAGTGATGTTACTTTGGTAGGTTCTGCGCCGGATATTACCAGACACTTCATTGAACTTCGCGGCATTGGAATCATTGATGTAAAGACTCTGTTTGGTGTGGAAAGTGTAAAGGATACCCAGTCAGTGGACCTGGTGATCAAACTGGAGGAATGGGACCGGGATAAAGAATATGACCGTCTTGGTCTTCATGAGGAGTATACAGAATATCTGGGCAATAAGATTGTATGTCATTCTCTTCCCATTCGTCCGGGACGAAACCTGGCGATCATTGTAGAATCTGCGGCTGTCAACCACAGACAGAAGAAGATGGGATATAATGCGGCAGAAGAGCTGTATAAGCGTGTACAGGCAAATATCGCCCGTAAGAGAGACAGCTGATCTGCAGAAATATCAAAAAAACAGAAAGGATGAAAGTGAAATGGGTTTATATTGTTTTGGAATTGATGTGGGGGGAACCAGCGTAAAATGCGGCCTTTTCCAGACAGATGGAGTTCTGGTGGAAAAATGGGAAATTCCCACCAGAACAGAGAATCAGGGAGAACAGATTCTTCCGGATATCGCAGAGAGCATTTTAAATAAAATAAAAGAAAAAAACCTGAAAAAGGAAGAAGTAGAAGGTGTGGGAATCGGTATTCCCGGACCAGTCAATGAAAAAGGTGAGGTTGCCTGCGCAGTGAATCTTTACTGGGGATTCAAGGCAGTGGCCAAAGAACTGGGAGAACTTACGGGACTTTCAGCTAAGGCTGGAAACGATGCCAATGTAGCAGCTCTTGGGGAAGCATGGAAGGGTGCGGCTGCCGGAGCGAGAAATGTAATTCTGATCACTCTTGGAACTGGTGTAGGAGGCGGAATTATTGTCAATGGTCAGATTGTTTCCGGCTTCCATGGAGCAGGCGGAGAGGTTGGACATGCCAATATCAATCACGAAGAAACAGAAGCCTGCAACTGTGGAAATCGTGGATGCCTGGAACAGTATACTTCTGCAACAGGAATCGTTCGCGTGGCGAAGAAAATGCTGGCTGCAACAGATGAGGCAAGTACATTAAGAGATGCAGATCCTCTGACAGCCAAGGATGTTTTGGATGCCATGAAGGCAGGAGATGCCCTTGCAGTGAAAATTATGGATGAAGTGGGAGAACAGCTTGGGGGAGCTCTTGCTGTCTTTGCAGCAGTGGTTGACCCGGAAGCGATTGTAATCGGCGGTGGAGTATCCAAGGCCGGACAGCCGTTGCTCGACTGCATTGAGAAGCATTATAAGAAGTATGCATTTTCCTTATGCAAAGATACTCCGATCACCATTGCCACCCTTGGAAATGATGCGGGAATTTACGGAGCTGCGAAGATGGTGCTGTAAGAAGACCGTAAGGAAAACGTCTGCCCAGGTAAATGGCAGCAGGCAGAATCATAAAAAAATGCCAGAGCGCATGATTGAAAAATCGTGCGCTCTGGCTTTTTTATTTTTGTTTCAGAGGTTGTGAAAGGCGTTTTTAATACTCTCCGTATTCTTCCTCCCACATACCGTTGTCACCGCCATCTCCGTTATCATCTGGATAGCCGCCGTCGCCGTCGCCGTCGCCGCCATCCCCGTTATCGTCCGGATAGCCGTCTCCATCGCTGTCTCCGTTGTCTGGATAATCGCCGGAGCCATCTCCATTGGGATCAGGTGTAACCGTTGGATAAATGGTGATCTGAGGAGTTGGAGTTAATTCTGGATTTTCCTCATAGGTTTCTTCTTCCACTTCATAGAAATGCTGGTCACAATAATCTGTTGGAAGATCGCCAATATCAAAGTATTCGGTAATTACCGGACATCCGGCTCTTGGAAGGAGACCGGTATCGGCACAAATGCTGGTCATTTCCACACTGGAAGGAGTATCAAATTCTTTGTATTCCATACCCTCATGAATGCGGGACATAACCTTTCTCCAAAGATTTTTGTGATAATTTCTTGCATAATCCGGAAGTTTCTCGTTGTTATCAAAGCCAGACCATACGGCGCAGGTGTAATAGGGAGTGTATCCCACAAACCACAGGTCGTTATAACCCTCTGTGGTACCTGTCTTACCGGCTACTGGCATGTTGTCCAGCTGGCAGGCGGTGCCGGTACCCTGTGTAACTACATCTTCCATGGCGTTTGTCAGAAGGAAGGCTGTGCTTTCCTTGATGACAGAACGGCTGACAGAAGGATTCTCAATGAGAACATTGCCGTCATGATCCAGGATCTTGGTATAATAAATTGGTTTGATATAATTGCCGTTATTGGCAATGGCTGCATAGGAAGCGCAAAGCTCCACGTTGGTGACACCATTGGTAATACCTCCAAGGGCTGTGGAAAGGTTGGCATCGCTCCATACGTTTCCGTTGGCATCTGTATCTGCTTCCGTACCGTGAGCCAGAGTGGTAAATCCGAAGTTGTCCAGATATTTCAGACCAAGGTCCGGAGTCACATCTTCCAGACATTTCACTGCAACAACGTTGACAGAATTCTGGATGGCTCTTCGGATAGTTGTGGTTCCGCCATAACTGCGGTTGGCATTGTTGACCGGGGAACCGTCCGGATAATTATAAGGCTCATCCTCATAAGTGGTGGCCAGTGTCATTCCCAGTTCGTTCAATGCAGGCGCATAGGTGGAAACAATCTTAAAGGTAGAACCAGGCTGACGGGTGGTGTCAGTGGCACGATTCAGTGTCAGACTGGCTGTTTTTTCTCCGCGGCCTCCGATCAGGGCTTTTACATAACCGGTATGCTGATCAATGACGCTCATGGAAGACTGGGGCTGTGGAGAAAAGCTTACACGCTCAGCAACCACTTTGCTTCCATTCGCAAGGATATCTGCCTTGTAGCGGTCCACATAAGTCTGTCCTTCTTCAGGAGAATCAAATAAAAGATCAAAGGATGGATCTTCATTTTTGAAATAAAGATTCATCATTTCCTTGCTGTAGTTGACTTCATTGCCATCAGGGTCAGTGACAGTCAAAGCATAATCCAGGGCATATTGTACAATCTCCGGATAGTTTTCCGGATTGGCATATTCTTCATCCAGAATGGACTGAATGTGCGGATCCATAGTGGTATAGATCTTAATTCCGCCGCTGTAAATAATATTCTGCGCCTGGGTTCTGGTATATCCCTTAATATTCATAAGATCTCTGGTTACCTGGTCAATGAGTTCGTCCTCAAAGTAGGTGTAGATCTTGTCCTTGGTCTGAGAGGTAGCGTCCTGTGCTGCCTGGATACGGGAATAAACATCATCGTTCAAGGCGGCGTCGAATTGCTCCTGAGTGATATAATTCTGATCCAGCATATGCTGCAGGACATCCTTACGTCTCTTGGCATTGTCCTTGGGATTCTGAATGGGGTCAAAACGGCTGGGGTTCTGTGTGATACCTGCCAGTGTGGCACACTCGGAAAGATTCAGATCCCATACGTCCTTATTAAAATACTGGCGGGCAGCAGCCTGTACTCCATAGGCGCCGGCGCCAAGGTTGATGGTGTTCAGATAATTTTCCAGGATCACCTGTTTGTTGTTGATTTTTTCTTCTACCTGGATGGCCAGGTACTGTTCCTGGAATTTACGTGTGAATTTTTCCAGAAGGGTGGATTCCTTGGTCCAGTCTGTGAACACATTATTTTTCAGAAGCTGCTGCGTAATGGTACTGGCACCTTCGGAAATTCCGCCGGAACTGATATTCTGCATCAAAGCTCGAAGAATACCTCTCACGTCGATTCCGTTATGCTCATAGAATCGCTCATCCTCAATTGCTACCACTGCATGCTGCAGATCTTCCGGAATCTTGTCAATGGAAACCGGGAGACGGTTGGCGCTTGGCGCAGCCAGTTTTCGGATCTGATTTCCCTGGTCGTCGTAGAGGAAGGAAGCGTAGCCAAGAGGCATAATGTCAATATCCTCCACATCCGGTGCATTATCAATGACCCCTTTCACAGAGCCGATACCAAGGCAAAGCCCCATGACACACAAGGTGATCAGGGATATGAACAGAACTCTGATAAACGAGACATGTGCCCTTTTTCCCATCATGGATGAACGGGAAATCAGGGCATTTCGTTTCTTTGAGGTCGATTTTTTACCGTAATTCATGATATTCCTCCTTTATAATCCGTTCTATTATATCAAATAAGGATAAGTAAATAAAGTGAAAAATAAAAACTTCATACTTTCTTTAGAAAGAAATGGCGTTGTTGTGAGCGGTAAGGAAGTCCTTTGGAAGGATTGTGCAGGATCGATGTTATCATTGACAAAAAGCCTTTCAAAAATGTAGAATAATAGATATGATTCGAGGAAAATCTGGAGGAGAAGGATGTTAGAGCAGTATAAGACTATTTTTGAAGGCGGACAGGGGGAAATCGTGGAAAAAAAATCCAGATTTATCGCTACAGTCCGACTGGTGGAAACAGAAGAAGAGGCGTTGGCTTTTATTGAAGAAATGAAAAAGAAATACTGGGACGCCACCCATAATTGTTTTGTCTATTCTGTGGGGGCGAATCGGGAGTTTACCAGATGCAGCGACGATGGAGAGCCCTCTGGAACCGCAGGCCGTCCCATGCTGGATGTGATTCTGGGAGAGGATATTTATAATGTGGCAGTGGTGGTGACCAGATATTTTGGAGGAACCCTTCTTGGAACCGGCGGTCTGGTGCGGGCTTATTCCAAAGCTGTACAGGAAGGCCTGAAAGAAAGCCGCATCATCGAAAAAAAATACGGCATTTCTCTGGAAGTGACCACAGATTATACTGGAATTGGAAAAATTCAGTATCTGGCCGGAGAAAATAAGCTTCCGATTCTTGACAGCGAGTATACAGACAGGGTTGTGCTTCATCTGCTGGTACCTTCCGCGGAGGTTTCGCGAATAGAAAAAGCGATTACGGAAGGAACAAATGGAAGAGCAAAAATGAGGAAGGACAAGGATCTATATTTTGCCTTGCTGGATGGAGAAATTCATCTGTTTGACCATTGATTTATGATTATTAGAGAAAAACCGGAAAAGAGCTGTCGAAGACTCCTTTCCGGTTTTTCTGAATTAACATTTTTCTGGTTCTGGATAATCCACACCAAAGGTTTCTACAGTCATGGACTGGATTTTTTGTTCGTCTAAAGGACGATCGCTGTAGTCGGTATCTTCTTCTGCGATACGGTTTACCACATCCATACCCTCTGTGATCTGACCGAAGGCTGCGTAGCTGCCGTCCAGATGAGGAGAGGTTTTGTGCATAATGAAGAACTGGCTTCCGGCGGAGTTGGGGTTCATGGCTCTTGCCATGGAAAGAACGCCAGGAGTGTGTTTCAGATCATTGGGGAAATGATTCTGGGAGAATTCGCCCTTAATGCAGTATCCAGGGCCGCCCATGCCGTTGCCGTTGGGGCATCCGCCCTGGATCATAAAGCCGTTGATAACGCGGTGGAAGATCAGACCGTCATAAAATCCTTTATTGATCAGGCTGATAAAGTTGTTTACAGTGTTGGGAGCGATTTCCGGATAAAGTTCTGCTTTCATCACATCGCCGTTTTCCATAGTTATGGTTACAATTGGATTTGCCATTGTTTTTTGTCTCCTTTTCAAAAAGTATTGTATTTCCCTGTTCGCTCTATTATAATATGCAAAGAATAATTCTGCAAGATTTAAGGAGCAACCAATGAAAATAGAGACAAGAACTCCCGAGGAAACCTATGCATTGGGAGAAAAAATAGGAGCGGCTGCCAAACCGGGACAGATTTATACCTTAAATGGAGATCTGGGTGTGGGCAAGACGGTATTTACCCAGGGGGTAGCGGCAGGACTTGGAATAAAAGAGCCGGTAAACAGTCCCACCTTTACCATTATCCAGGTATATGAGGAAGGACGCCTTCCTTTTTATCATTTTGATGTATACCGGATCGGGGACATTGAAGAAATGGAAGAAATCGGATATGATGATTATTTTTTTGGAGAGGGAATCTGCCTCATTGAATGGGCAAACCTTATTGAAGAGCTTCTTCCGGAAAATATCATCCGGATTACCATTGAGAAGGATCTGGAACAGGGATTTGATTATCGATGTATTACGGTGGAAGGGCTGGAAAGCCTTTCCTGAATTTGGAGGGATCACATATGAAAATTTTAGCGTTGGACAGTTCAGGAATTGTAGCATCTGTGGCCATTGTGGAGGATGAAAATCTCCTGGCAGAATATACAGTCAACTACAAAAAGACACATTCTCAGACGCTTCTTCCTATGCTGGATACAGTTGCGAAGATGACAGAACTGGATTTGCATACCATTGATGGAATTGCGGTGGCAGCGGGTCCAGGTTCCTTTACAGGATTGCGAATTGGCTCTGCAACCGCTAAGGGGCTGGGGCTGGCATTGAAAAAACCATTGATTCCGGTACCTACGGTAGCGGCTCTGGCTTATAACCTGTACGATACCAAGGGGCTGATCTGTCCGATTATGGATGCAAGAAGAAATCAGGTTTATACAGGAATTTACCGCTTTCAGGATCATAAGATGGAGACAGTCCAGGA
>SAMEA3387494__coassemble_1889_pt1 | contig 41101 bp, 40 predicted proteins | sample SAMEA3387494__metabat2_low_PE_043 | metagenome-assembled genome bin SAMEA3387494 (sample SAMEA3387494) | Felis catus | biome: Faeces | place: United Kingdom | collected 2012
GCAAGCATCTTGTGCCCAAAGGAATCGGTTCCCACAGAACTGTCATATTCGCAGATAAAAGTGCCTTTGTCATCATGGATGCCTTCGGAAACGCATACGATCACGTTACAGTTGTGGGTAAAGGCTTCTTCCACTTTTTTCAAAAAGGCTTCCTGGTCAAAAGCAACTTCAGGAAGATAGATCAGCAATGGATTATCTCCTTCATATTTACGGGCAAGGGCAGCGGCTCCGGTGAGCCATCCGGCATGACGTCCCATGATCTCCACGATGGTGACAGATTTTTTTTCATAAACATTGGCGTCCAGAATAATCTCACGGACGGTAGACGCTACATATCTGGCAGCGCTTCCAAAGCCTGGCGTGTGATCTGTGTGGACAAGATCGTTGTCGATGGTCTTCGGTTCTCCGATCACCCGGATATCGCTTCCTGTCATAGCCGCGTAACGGGAAAGTTTACTGACGGTATCCATGGAATCGTTTCCTCCAATATAGAAAAACCAGCCAATGTTTAATTCTTCGAATTTCTGGAACAGAAGAGGATAAACGGGATCTTCCAGGGATTCCGGCAGTTTATAGCGGCAGGAGCCAAGATATGCTCCCGGTGTATGGGTAAGGGCTTTCAGGGTGTCTCCCGGAAGTTCTTTTTGAAAATCAAGGATCGTTCCGTTCAAAAATCCTTCGATGCCATTGACCATTCCATATACATGCTGGATGGTGTCCGGATGGGAGAGCCCTTCGGAGACCACACCATAAAGGGTACTGTTGATCACTGCGGTAGGTCCTCCGGACTGTCCCACAATCAGATTTTTCTTTGTCATAAAAATACCTCCTGATGAGTTTGCTGAATCCATTATAACATGGAGAGGGAAGGTTGGCTACCGCTATTGGGTCAGAAGAATGAGGGGAGCTGCAGCCGCAAATGCAGGAGATCGTAACAGGGAATTTACTTCTTGCCAGATTGAAGCGTGATTATTATAATAGAGAAAAGGAGTGTGATTATGGCTAAAAACAGAAATAAAAAGAAAAGCAGAATCGGAGATCTTCTACTGACTCTGATCCTCATTGTATCGATTGGGGTTTTTTGTTATGCTGCATACAATCTCTATCATATTTATACAGAATACAAGAAGGGTACCGATGAATACAATGAGATCCAGCAGATGGCAGTGACGAACCGGGAGCCGGATGCTTCAGAGGAAGCGGAAGAAGAAGAGAAACCACTGATTCCTCCTTTGGAGGTGGATTTTGCTGCCTTAAAAGAAGTAAATGAGGATGTGGTGGGCTGGATCTATATCGAAGCCCTGGATGGCGTCAGTTATCCGGTGGTGCAGGGGGCGAATAACGATGAATATCTCCATACGACTTATGAGGGAAATTATAATTTTGCTGGAACGATCTTTGTGGACTATGAGAATAAAGGAGATTTTACAGACTGTAATACCCTTGTATATGGGCATAATATGAAAAACGGTTCCATGTTTGGGAATCTGAAGGATTTCACCAAGGATACCAAGGCATACGAAAAAAGCCGTTATTTCTGGATACTTACCCCGGAGAAGAATTACCGTTATGAGATCATTTCTGCATATACCACACCGGTAAACAGCGATACCTATACGTTGTTTAAGGGGCCTGGAAAAGAATTTGAAGAATACTTAAAGAAGATCGTCAGTTATTCAGAGATAGCCACAGAACCAGGGGAATTGACCATCAAGGATCGGATCATCACCCTGTCTACCTGTACTGGAAATGAATCGACCAGGTTTGTGGTACAGGGAAAACTGGTGAATACCCTGGATCGGGCATGATCATGAAGAGAAAGGGGAGGAAACGCCATGGAAAAAACAATTCAGCAGTTACAGGAAATCATAGATCAGTATGAAAATATTGTGTTTTTTGGCGGGGCAGGGGTGTCCACGGAGAGTGGGATTCCGGATTTTCGTTCCCAGGACGGGCTGTATCACCAGAAATATGATTTTCCGCCGGAAACCATTTTGAGCCATACGTTCTTTATGCATCAGCCGGAAGAATTTTATAAATTTTACCGGGATAAGATGCTCTGCGACACGGCAAAACCCAATGCGGCACATATAAAGCTGGCGGAATTGGAACGCATGGGCAAATTAAAGGCAGTGATCACGCAGAATATCGACAATCTGCATCAGATGGCCGGAAGCCGGAAGGTACTGGAGCTTCATGGAAGCGTACATCGCAATTACTGTATGAAATGCGGCAGATTTTATGGATTTTCCCATATGAAAGAAAGCACGGGAGTTCCCCGCTGTGAATGCGGCGGGATCATCAAGCCGGATGTGGTTCTTTATGAGGAAGGGCTTGATCAAGAGATCCTTCGGGATTCTGTATCCGCGATCTCCAATGCCCAGGTACTGATCATCGGGGGAACCTCTCTGGCAGTGTATCCGGCAGCCAGCCTCATCGATTACTTCCAGGGAGAGAAGCTGGTGGTGATCAATAAAGCGCCCACGCCAAGAGATGGTTATGCAGATCTTTTGATCCAGGAACCCATTGGCCAGGTCTTTTCAAAAATCGTTGTGAAAGGAGAATGAAACATGGGTTTTTCCTATGAGGTGGGAGATATTGTAACCCTGAAAAAAGGACATCCCTGCGGAAGCAGCCAGTGGGAGATTTTGCGTGTAGGCGCAGATTTTCGCCTGAAATGCCTCGGCTGCGGGCATCAGATTATGGTGCCCCGCAAGATGGTGGAGAAAAATACAAAAAAACTGCAAAAAAAGGAATAATACCACTTTACATATGAAGAAAGATATGGTAGAATCTCCAATTGTGATATATTTTTCATATCCTTGCTCTTTGTACAGGCAAAGGGCCATACAGACCATAAGGAGGTAAAATCATGAACAAGTACGAATTAGCATTGGTTGTGAGTGCCAAGGTTGAAGATGATGTACGTGAAGCAGTTGTAGAAAAAGCAAAAGGATACATCACCCGTTACAATGGTAACATCACAGAAGTAGAAGAATGGGGTAAGAAGAAATTAGCTTACGAAATTCAGAAAATGCATGAAGGCTTCTACTATTTTATCCAGTTTGAAGCAGATTCAGCGTGTCCGGCAGAAGTGGAAAGACATGTACGTATCATGGACAATGTATTAAGATACTTAGTGATTCGTAAAGACGCTTAATCTTTTTACATGGCTTACCATGGGAAATGCCCAGAGCATTTTGAGATGGATTTTAGAAAGCACCATTAAGAACCCGTTCACCCAAGCAGAACAGTGAGGTAGAAAAATGAACAAAGTAATTTTAATGGGACGCTTAACAAGAGATCCTGAGGTACGTTATTCCGCAGGAGAAAATGCATTGGCAATCGCCAGATATACTCTGGCGGTGGACAGAAGATTCCGTCGTGACGGAGAAGCAAGTGCTGATTTTATCAGTTGTGTGGTATTTGGACGCGGGGCAGAATTTGCTGAGAAGTATTTTCGCCAGGGTCTGAAGATCGCAGTGATAGGACGCATCCAGACAGGAAGCTACACCAACCGGGATGGACAGAAGGTCTATACCACAGAAGTTGTAGTGGAGGATCAGGAATTTGCAGAGAGCAAAGCATCCAGTGATAATTACGCGGCATCTCATCCCCATCAGAATGCGGCACCGTCCATGCCAAGTCCGAGCGCAGCAAGTGCAGACGGCTTCATGAACATTCCGGACGGAATTGACGAAGAACTTCCATTCAACTAAGAGAGACTGGAAGTCACAGGCGAAACGTGGTTTTAAGACCACCTGCTTAAACGGAAAAAAGAAATAAAATAGGAGGAAATCATCATGGCTTACAATAGAGGCGAAAGACCAGATTCTCCAATGAAGAGAAGAGGCGGCCGCAGAAGAAAAAAAGTTTGTGTATTCTGTGGAAAAGAAAACAATGAAATCGATTACAAGGATGTAGCAAAATTAAGAAAGTACGTTTCTGAAAGAGGTAAAATTCTTCCTAGAAGAATTACCGGAAACTGTGCAAAACATCAGAGAGCTCTGACTGTTGCAATTAAGAGAGCACGTCATCTTTCCCTGATGCCATACGTACAGGACTAATTCATCCTGAATAAAATAGGGCTGCTGCGCTGGCTGAAAATTTTTTTGGCTGCCTGGCAGCTCTCTTTTTTTCTGTTTTTACTTTATTTTCATATGCATATGGAAAAACAGGAGTCAATCTGTTATAATATACTTGTTGTTTGCAGGTAACATATAGGTTCTCGTTGATAATAAAATAGAGTGGAATGTATGATGAATGACAAATTAAAATTAAAAGGACAGATTCGCCGTTTTACCCAGTGGCCCCTATACTTATCCGTATTTCTGATTCTGATGAATATACTGGTTTACGTGGCAGATGTGAAGGCCGGGGTTGTGGTGTCTGTTGGGATTGTTATTTATATTGCTCTTTCTGTGGCATTGTTTCGCCGTCATAAACCCAACATTCTCAACGATCTGATTGCTTTTGCCAATCAGTATGATGTATTGGAAAAAAGGATTCTGGACGAATTGGCGCTGCCTTATGCTATTATGGACATGGAAGGCAGGATGATCTGGTCCAACAAGATGTTTTCAGAACTTACCGGAAAGGAACAGTTCTATAAGAAAAATGTAAGTACCATATTCCCGGATATTACACCCAATACCCTTCCGGTGGAGCATAAGAAAGATATTGCTGAAGTGAGTACTCAGCTGGGAGAGCGGATTTACCGGATTTCCATGCAGAGAGTATCCTTAAAGGATGTGGTGCTCCGTACGGAAATGCTGGAGCATAAAGGGGAAGAGGATATCAGCCTGATCGCCATGTATCTTTATGATGAGACAGAGCTGAAGGAAAATATCCAGAAAAATGAGGATAACAAGCTGGTGGTAGCGCTGGCATATCTGGATAATTATGAAGAAGCGCTGGAGAGTGTGGAGGAAGTGCGGCGTTCTCTGCTGATTGCGCTTATTGATCGGAAGATCACCAAGTATTTTTCTAATTTTGACGGTTTGGTGCGTAAGCTGGAGAAGGACAAGTATTTCCTGATCATGCGTCAGAGTTCGCTGGAAACATTGAAATCCCAGCGTTTCCATATTCTGGATGAGGTAAAGACGGTCAACATCGGGAATGAGATGGCAGTAACCTTAAGTATAGGTGTGGGTCTGAATGGTCCTACCTATCTTCAGAACTATGAATATTCCAGAATTGCCATTGAGATGGCTCTGGGCCGTGGAGGCGACCAGGTGGTCATTAAGAATGGAGACAACATCACGTATTTTGGCGGTAAGGCCCAGCAGGTAGAAAAAACAACCCGTGTGAAGGCCCGTGTGAAGGCTCAGGCGCTGAAGGAATTTATGAGTACCAAGGATCGGGTAGTGGTCATGGGACACAAGATTACAGATGTGGATGCTCTGGGATCTGCTATTGGAATCTACCGGGCAGGTAAGACCCTTGGAAAACCAGTACACATTGTGGTAAATGATCCATCTACTTCCATCCGTCCGCTCATGGCGGGATTTATTGGAAACCCGGACTACGAACCTTCTATGTTTGTGGATCGCAGCCAGGCCAAGGATCTGGTGGATAACAATACGGTGGTCATTGTAGTGGATACCAATAAACCAAGTTATACAGAATGTGAAGAACTTCTTTATATGACCAGGACCATTGTAGTACTGGATCATCACAGAAGAGGCAATGAGGTGATTGAGAATGCAGTGCTGTCTTACGTGGAGCCTTATGCTTCTTCTACCTGTGAAATGGTAGCGGAAATTCTTCAGTATTTCTCAGACGATCTTCGTCTGCGTAATATGGAGGCAGACTGTATTTATGCAGGTATTGTGATCGATACCAATAACTTTATTACCAGGGCTGGCGTACGGACCTTTGAGGCGGCTGCTTTCTTACGGAGAAACGGAGCAGATACCACAAGAGTGCGTAAGATGCTGCGGGATAATATTGATTCCTACAAAGCCCGCGCCGAGGCGGTGCGAAGCGCAGAAATCTACAGGAAATACTTTGCCATTGCCAAATGTTTGAGCGAAGGGTTAGAGAGCCCCACTGTAGTGGGAGCACAGGCTGCCAATGAGCTTTTGAATATTAAGAATGTAAAGGCATCCTTTGTCCTGACCAGTTATAACCATGAGGTTTATATCAGTGCCCGCGCCATTGATGAAGTCAATGTACAGGTACTCATGGAAAAAATGGGGGGAGGCGGCCATCTGAATATTGCAGGCGCGCAGGTGAAGGCTTCCATTGAAGATACCGAAAAAATGCTCAAAGACATCATAGACGAATTATACCAGGAAGGAGAGTTTAAAGAATGAAAGTCATTTTGCTGGAAGACGTAAAAGCATTAGGAAAAAAAGGGGAAATCGTCAACGTTAGCGACGGTTATGCAAGAAATATGATCCTGCCCAAGAAACTGGGGGTGGAGGCAACTCCCAAAAATCTCAACGACTTAAAACTCCAGAAAGCCAATGCGGAGAAAGTAGCGCAGGAAAATCTGGAAGCGGCAAGAGCTTTTGCCAAAGATCTTGAAACCAAGGAAATTATCCTTACCCTGAAGGTGGGAGAAGGAGGAAGAACTTTTGGCTCCATTTCCACCAAGGAAATTTCCGAGGCAGCCAAAGCGCAGCTGAATCTGGAACTGGATAAGAAGAAACTTCAGCTTCCAAATCCTATTCGGAATCTTGGAGTGACACAGGTTCCGGTACGCCTTCATCCGAAGGTGATAGGCAGCCTGAAGGTATGGGTGAAAGAAGCCTGAGCTTTGGGAGGTAACAACATATGGAAGAGGCGCTGATTAAGCGGATTCTGCCTCATAGCATTGAAGCAGAGCAGTCAGTGATCGGTTCTATGATCATGGATCGGGAAGCGATTCTGGTTGCTTCCGAAATTCTTACCAGTGATGATTTTTATCAGAATCAGTATGGAATCATTTTTGATGCCATGGTGGAATTGTGCAATGAGGGAAAGCCGGTGGATCTGGTCACCCTTCAGAATCGCCTGAAGGAAAAAGAACTGCCGCCGGATATCAGCAGCATGGAGTATGTGCGGGAACTGATCGCAGCGGTTCCCACTTCTGCAAATGTAAAGTATTATGCCAATATTGTCAGTGAAAAGGCGGTGTTACGTCGCCTGATTAAGACCAATGAAGAGGTTGCCAATGCCTGTTATCTGGAAAAGGACAGCACAGAGGTGATCCTGGAAGAAGCGGAAAAAAAACTTTTCCATATTCTTCAGAAGCGGGCGGGCGGGGATTTTGTTCCCATCCAGCAGGTGGTGCTTAATGCCATCAATACTATAGAGAAGGCTTCCAAGCTGAAAGGAACGGTAACGGGGATTCCCACAGGGTTTGTGGATTTGGACTATAAGACTTCGGGAATGCATCCTTCTGATCTTGTGCTGATCGCTGCCCGTCCATCCATGGGCAAGACGGCTTTTGTATTGAATATTGCTCAGTATATGGCATTTCGTAAGGATATTACCGTGGCTATTTTCAGTCTGGAAATGTCCAAGGAACAGCTGGTGAACCGACTCCTGGCCATGGAATCCCATGTGGATTCCCAGAATCTTCGTACTGGTAATCTGAAGGATGAAGACTGGACGAAGCTGGTAGAAGGTGCGGATATCATTGGACGTTCCAATCTGATTATTGATGATACGCCGGGAATTTCCATTTCTGAAATGCGTTCCAAGTGCAGAAAATATAAGCTGGAGAATAATTTGGGAATTGTAATTATCGATTACCTGCAGCTCATGAGCGGAAGCGGTAAAAGTGATTCCCGTCAGCAGGAGATTTCTGATATTTCCCGTTCCCTGAAGGCGCTGGCCAGAGAATTAAGTGTTCCGGTTATTGCCTTATCTCAGTTAAGCCGCGCGGTGGAGCAAAGACCGGATCACCGGCCCATGCTTTCTGACCTTCGAGAGTCAGGAGCCATTGAGCAGGATGCGGATGTGGTTATGTTTATCTATCGTGACGATTATTATCACAAAGATACAGAGAAGAAGGATATTGCAGAAATCATCATAGCCAAACAGAGAAACGGCCCCATTGGAACCGTGGAACTGGTATGGCTGCCGCGTTATACGCAGTTCGTAAATATGAAAAAATAGAAGAAAATACGCAAAAGGAGGTCGCAGAATTTGTCGATCTCTTTTTATTGCAATCCTGATCCGGGACTTCTATAATAGAGGTAAGAAGTATCATAAGGAGGGGTAGTATGGTGCGATATACCGTTCGTCAGGCGGCAGAGATGACCGGAGTAAAATCCTATGTGCTGCGTTACTGGGAGGACGAGCTGGAATTATATATTCAGCGCAATGAGCTTGGCCATCGATACTACACAGGATATGATATTCAGCTATTCAGGAATATTAAAGAACTGAAGAACCGGGGACTTCAACTCCGCGCCATTAAAGAACTGATTCCGAGAATTGCGCGGATTGCACCTGGAACACCGGGAAGTAAGATTTTGCTTCTGGAGGGAGAAGTACCGCAGTCTTTGGAAGTGGAAAAAAACCAGTCAGAGATGCCTCTCAGGGGAGAGGTGGAAGAAAACCCGCAGAAGCAACTTCACGATGCAAAAATACTGGAATTTCAGGCGATTCTGGAGAGGCTGATCGCTCAGGAGATGAAGATTGAGAATGAAGAAGAGGAAAGATGTCGTTCTCTGGATCTTGCCATACGCAGGCAGCAGCTTGCCCGAAAGGAAGCCGCAGCTGCATCCGCAGAAAAGAAAGGAAGGCGGCACCGCAAAGGATAAAAAAGAAGGACTGATGGCGATTGCCCTCAGTCCTTCTTAATGCCAGAAGAATTATTCTGGTTTGATTGCTTCTGTAGGACATGCATCTGCGCATGTTCCGCAATCTACACAAGCGTCCGGATCGATTACATAATGCTCATCTCCCTGAGAAATAGCCTCAGATGGGCACTCTGCTTCACATGTTCCGCAGCTTACACATTCGTCTGTAATTACATATGCCATAGTTGTATCCTCCTTATCATCTTCTTTAGTACCCTGTTCAGGTTCTATCCCCATTCTAATATATCTTTCCATGGATTACAAGTATAAAATTTGGAACACGACTTTTTAGTTGCGCTCTGGTAAAATCCGTATTATAATAATCAGGTACGGCAGATATTTTCTGTCAAGAATATAAGTAAGTTGGAGGTAATTACCATGGCAAAGGTTACAAAGCAGACTCTGATCGGAGAACTTCTTCAGTTAGATCCTAATACAGCAGCAGTTCTTATGAGAGCAGGTATGCACTGTATCGGATGCCCGTCTTCTCAGATGGAATCCCTGGAAGAAGCAGCAATGGTGCATGGAATGGATGTAGACATTCTGGTTCAGCAGCTCAATGATTTTCTTGGAGAATAATGAAGAAAAAATAGAACCTGTTTCCTGAAGTGGGAAACAGGTTCTTCTTTTAAAAGCATAGTAATGGTCTTTAAAGCTGTGCCAGATTTTGCAATGCATGTTCGGTAATCAGCTCTCCGTGTTCCTTCAGGTGGGCCTCGCCGGCTGCAGAAAAGGCTCTGCCCTGTCCATATTCGGAAAGAATGTTGCAGACCTTGTTAAATTCCTGAGGGGTATAAGAATCCTGATGGAGGATCAGCTGATATGTGCCGCTTGCCGGGTCTTTGTATAAGGTGTTGGGTCCTGTAAAGAAACCGTTCAATCCGTGAGAGGCAGAGATGACATCGTCCAGATGAGGGAAGAAAAACAGACGGATGAGATTAACCTCCGGTTCCTTCTCCGGTTTCTCCTGAGGAGTTTCTCTGGTGTCATTAGGCGTGGAAGTTTCGCCGGAAGAAAGGCTTCGCTTGGCTTCATAAATCTTCTGGAACATATCAATGATATTGTCTGCGCCATCAAGCTGTAAGGTATCAGACTGGTCGCTGCCACGGAAAGGAGCGAATTTGGAAAAACGGGTATCCAGTTCCTCCGGGTCTTCCACCTTGGTGATGATCAGGATAATGCTGTCCGCACTGACAGGAATGGCTTCGATCATCAGAGGGATGTTGTCGGCTTCAAAGCCAAACTGCATCTGCGCCTGCTGCATCATGTCCCGAAACAGCTTCTTGGCCTTCTCGGTGCCGTAAGCAAGTTCGCTGATGCGGAGCTGGTGATTCTCAAGATCTTCCTTGGTAAGGGTACAGCGGATTTGGTTTTCGTTGATTTTTTCTATTTTCATATGATCACATCCTATTTAGTCTATGACTTATTATCATGCTTTTTGATTCATTTATGCAAAACAAATTGCCAGCTTTTTATTATTATATAACAGCATACCGTATTATGTAAAGAAATTCAATTTGTCTATTTATAAAATATTTCAAAAGAAAATCGAAAAAATTTCACAAATTGCTCAAAGCTCTTGCATAATTTAAGCGAAGACTTATAATAGAAACAGGAAAAGATATTTGATTTCTGCTTTTATAAACGCTTACATATTACAGGAAACTCAAATCTTTCACTCATGTCAAAGCCTAAGCCAATGAACTTTCGTGCAGCATTCTGCTGCGGCAGCGGCAAAATCCCCATATTATTTGACAAGAATATAAGGAAAAGGAAGACAGAAAAAAGAAGAGCAGGGATGGATATCTTTTTCTGCAAGTATCAGGTGTTTTCTAAAATCAAGAAGGAAAGGAGGACAGGATACGGAACATATATCACGTGCAAAAAGGAAGAAAAAGTCCCAGAAACCGCTGAAAAAAGAACTGAAGCTCTATCAGGAACAGGGGATTCCTCTGTATCTGAACGGTGAGCTCAGCAGCCCCAAATCCATTGCGAGAGCCTGTAGAATCGCAGAAGGCGGTGGATATATGAGGGACTACACGGAAGATGAAAAAGGCCGGATTGCACAGGTCAGCTTTGATTTTATTCAAGACAAATAACAGAAGACAAAAGGATTCCCCCATATGGAACCAAGAGAAATCCCCTTCATACTTAACCAGCCGGGGGAATCCGAAAGCCTTTTACATTAGGATGAATCCTGGTATGACCCGTCTGTCCCGTTTCGGGAAGACAAATAGATATGGAAATATGAAAAAAAGATAAAAAGTCGAATTTTGTAATGAAATCTTCCTGGAATATGGTATAATGAATGGGCTTAGCAGTAGCGAGGCATAGAATTGCTTCTGAGAAATGTTATAGTATCAGGAACCTATACCGAAAGGATGAAATTAATTATGAAGAAGAAACAGCAGCATATGCCGGTTGTGATCGTTTGTATTCTGATCATTCTGGTTGCAGTTATCGGGCTGGCTACTCATTTTATTCTGAAATATACGCCCACAAGAGAGAAGGCAGACCTGAACGAATATTACGGAACCGTCCAGGAGGGGGAAGCGGCGCTGATCGTGGGAACCCAGCGGATAGAGACTCGTGCGCAGATTGCAGAGGGAATGCAGTACCTCCCTCTGGAGGCAGTAAATACGTACCTGAATCAGAGATATTACTGGGATGAGGAAGGAAAACAGATTCTATATGCAACCCCATCGGAGCTTACAGCAACACCAGCATCCGACACCCCGGGAGGAGAAGTCTGGACGAAGGATGGAAGTGTTTATTTAAGTGTGCCTTTTGTACAGAAGTACACAGACATGGATGTGTATACGGCAGAAGAACCTGCCAGAATTGCCATTCAGTGTGATTTTACAGATGTGAACACAGTTACTGTAAATAAGGATACCTATGTTCGCATTCGGGGAGGAATCAAGGCAGAAGTCCTGACCAGAGTGGAGAAGGGAACGGTTCTGACCCTGATGGAAGAGCTGGAGGACTGGGACCAGGTGGCAACCTCAGATGGTTATATTGGCTATATTGAGAAGAAGAAGGTCAGTGAGCCCCAGGTGCAGACCATGGAACGGGAATTCGAGAAGGAAGAATATACCTATTATAATATGGAGGAGCCGGTAAATATGGCATGGCATCAGGTCACCAATATGGATGCCAATGCAGGACTGGCGGAGACAGTACAGAATGTATCAGGAGTTAATGTGATTTCTCCTACCTGGTTTACCATTGCAGACAATGACGGAAACGTATCTGGTATTCCATCGGCAGATTATGTAGCGCAGGCTCATGAGAGAGGAATGCAGGTGTGGCCTCTCATTGATAATTTTAAGGAAGAAGTAACTACCACAGAGGTTCTTTCCCATACTTCATCCAGACAGAATCTGATTCGTCAGCTGGTGGATGGCACGTTAAGTGTAGGTGCTGATGGCATTAATGTGGATTTTGAATCTCTCAAAGAAGACGTAGGGCCTCATTTCCTGGAATTTCTGAGAGAGCTTTCCATTGAATGCCATAAGAATGAACTGGTGCTTTCTGTGGATAATCCGGTTCCAGAGGACTTTACCAGCCACTACGACCGTACCGAACAGGGCAGAGTGGTGGACTATGTGATCATTATGGGATATGATGAACATTATGTGGGCTCTGAACAGGCAGGTTCTGTGGCATCTCTGCCGTGGGTAGAGAAGGGCATCGTGGATACGCTTAAGGAAGTGGATCCGTCACGTGTGATTAATGCCATTCCATTTTATACAAGATTGTGGAAAACCAGCGGCGGTGCTCTTACCAGCGAGGCCATCGGTATGGATCAGGCGCAGGAGGTGATTTCTGTTCATCAGGTGGAGACCTACTGGGATCAGGAGGCAGGACAGAATTACGGCACCTATGAGAGCGAAGGAGATACCTATCAGATCTGGCTGGAGGATGCACAGTCTGTGGCAGCGAAGGTGAAGCTGATTCCCAAGTATGAGCTGGCAGGTGTGGCACAGTGGAAGTTAGGTTTTGAGAATAGCGGCATCTGGTCTGTGATCAGTGAGAATCTGCAATAACAAATGAGATAAAAACACTCTCTTGGACATATACTGAATCGAGTATACCAGGGAGTGTTTTTTTATGAAAAAAAGAAGTATGGAACTGGTTATGGCATGCCTGATGCTGGTGTGCTTTTTTGTACTTGCCAGAGAGGCGGCGGTTACCGCCAGTCAGCCCTCCAGGGATCCGGTTATTGTCATAGATCCCGGACATGGAGGGGAAGACCCGGGAATGTTGGGCGTGGGCGGTCTGAAGGAGAAGGGGATTAATCTTGCAGTTGCCTGGAAATTAAAGGAAATCCTTCAGGAGCAGGGATTTTCTGTGGTTATGACACGGGAGGAGGATACCTGCCTCTGCGGGGAAGATGGCAGAAATAAAAAGGCGCAGGATATGCAGAAGCGGATTGCCATAATTGAGGAAGCCAGTCCGCTGCTCACAGTGAGCATCCACCAGAACAGTTATCAGGACCCGGAGGTCTTTGGGCCACAGGTGTTTTATTATACAGATTCAGCGGAAGGGGAAGCATTGGCTGGTTTTCTCCAGGAAGAACTGAACCAGGGGCTTTCCATAAAACGTCCCAGAAAAGAAAAGGGAAATAAAACGTATTACCTGTTGAAAAAAAGCAAAGGGGTACTTGCCATTGTGGAGTGCGGATTCCTGACAAATCCAGAAGAGGCAGCTTTGTTACAGGAGGAAAAGTATCAGAAGAAGGTGGCAGAGGCGATTGCCAGAGGAATTGGTCGTTATCTGGAGAAAAAAATTTAGAAATTCCTGTGAAGTCTCTTTGAAAGGGAATTGTATTTTGATATACTGAAGCCATAGTTGGAAAAATATAGGACGGGAAAAACAATGCTGGGAATTATTTATGTACTTTTGAATTTTCTGACAGGAGCAGAAATATCGGAGCTGTTTCTCTGGAATAGAAAGGAAACACAGAAGAAGAGAGAAGAAATCTGGGTGCGCCTTCCGGCGGCATATGGTCTTGGAACCCTTGCCATGGGCTGGGGAACCTACCTTGTGTCCAGTCTGGCCGGAATAGCTGGTCTGAAGACGCCTCTTTTTTATGGAAATCTGGTAATGATCTCCGTTACAGTAATTTTTCTGGCTTTGGTATACTTAAGAAGGTATGCCAAAGCAGAAAAAAAAGAAAAACAGGTTTTTAGCATCCGGAAAGGTCCGGAAATTCTGGAACTGGGCTTTTTTGTTTTGCTGTTTGCATTTTTGACATGGATCATGTTCTATGTCTTCTATATAAAAGATGGGGTGTTGTACTCCGGCTTTACCGTATATGGCGATTATGCGCCGCATACGGCTATGATGCGTTCTTTCTCCAGATCGGATAATTTTCCCACCCAGTATCCTCATTTTGGAGGAGAGGATGTGAGATATCATTTTATGTTTCAGTTTCTTGCAGGAAATCTGGAATATCTGGGGCTGCGGCTGGATTTTGCCTATAACCTTGTCAGTGTGCTTTCTCTGGGCGGATTTCTTATGCTTTTGTATGCACTGGCGAAGAGAATGACCGGGCAGAGGATGGTTGGAATAGTGACAGTCCTTCTGTTCTTTTTTCGCAGCGCATTTACCTTTTTCCGCTTTGTGTGGGAACATATTCAGAACGGAGATCTTTGGAGAACCCTGACAGAAAATACCTCCTTTCCTGGATATACCCCCAATGAGGATTGGGGTCTCTGGAATTTTAATGTGTATCTGAATCAGAGACATCTGGCCTTTGGGCTTCTTCTGGTAGCTTTGGCGCTCTGGGTCTATCTGGAATGGGTAGAGGCGGCAGAGGAAAGACCGGAGAGAGGCGTTTCCTGGCTGCGTTTTTGTTTCTTTACCAGAGAGGCGTGGAAGAGCCGCCATCTGGATCTGGCTGTTTTTGTGGGGATGTTTCTGGGACTGACAACCTTCTGGAATGGCGCGGCTGTGATTGGTGGTCTGTTGATTTTGGCAGGTTTTGGACTGTTTTCTTCGGGAAAACTGGATTATGCTGTGACCGCAGGTGTTTCCGTATTTTTGTCCTTTCTCCAGTCCAGGCTTTTTATCCGGGGAGCTGCCACAGAGCCCTCCTTTTACTGGGGGTTCCTTTCCCAGGACAAGTCTCTTTTTGGGGTGCTTGGTTATCTTTTGTCCATGAGTGGAATCTTTTTTGTGGGCCTTGTGTTCCTGGGATTCTTTATGAATAGAAAACTTCGGATATGGATGGCTGCCAGCTTGTTTCCCTTCTTTTTTGCTTTTTTGGTATCACTTACGCCGGATATCAATGTAAATCATAAGTATATTATGATTTCTTATGCTTTTTTGGCAATGCTCTGGGCATGGGCAGTGGTGGCTCTTTTCAAAAAAAGGGGGATCGCCCCTGTTCTTGGAGTTCTTCTTACCGTTGTGCTGACGGCGACAGGAATCTATGATTTTGTGGTAATCTTAAAGGGAAATGACAGCGCCCATCGGGTGGGAGTATCCATGGAAAGTGATGTGACAGACTGGCTGACAGAAAATCTGACAGGTGAGGATTTGCTCCTTACGCCGGAGTACAGTATCAGTGAGGTGACCATGTCTGGTAAAATGCTATATCTGGGCTGGCCCTATTATGCCTGGTCGGCAGGGTATGATACCAATTACCGGGCAGCTAAGGCAGAGCTGATCTATACCACTGCCAATAAGGCACAGCTTCGCAAAACAGTGATGGAAGAACACATCACTTATATTGTTTTTGAAGAAGGAATGGAATTTGAACAACAGGTCTGTCGGGAAGACATCATTGCGCAAATCTATCCATTGGTATATAATTCGGAAGATGGGAGAATCAGAATTTATGAAACATGATTGTTTATATATTGTTATGCCTGCTTATAATGAGGAGGCAAATATCGAGCAGGTGATCGCTCACTGGTATCCGGTGGTGGAAGCTGTGGGCGGTGAGAGCCGGCTTATGATTTTAAATGATGGAAGTAAGGATAAAACTTACGAAAAAATCAGGGAATGTGAAAAAAAGTATCCACGCCTGATTGGAATTGATAAGGCAAATGAAGGACATGGAGGGACAATCCTGCGTGGTTATCGCTATGCAGTGGAGGCAGGAGCTGACTATATTTTTCAGACAGATTCCGATGGTCAGACACTGGCTGAGGAATTTCCGGAATTCTGGAAAAACCGGGAGAAATGCGGGCTTCTGATTGGATATCGAAAGAACCGAAAGGATGGTCTTTCCAGGATTTTTGTTACAAAGATTTTGAGACTGGTGCTGTTTCTTACCTTTGGTGTATGGGTGAGAGATGCCAATACACCGTATCGGCTGATGCGGGCCTCCCAGCTGTCACAGGTGCTGGATAAGATTCCAGAGGGATTTTTTCTTACGAATGTGCTTATGACTGTGATTTATGAAAAGAACCAGATGGGAGTTACCTATTACCCCATTACCTTCCGGCCGCGTCAGGGAGGAAAGAATTCCATCAATATGAAACGGATATTTGGAATTGGCAGACAGGCATGGAAAGATTTTCGCAGACTGAGACGTACCATTTGAACAGGAGGAAATCTGAAATGAAAAAATGGGGATTAAAGGCTGGTGTGGCAGCGCTGCTGGTGGTGGCATCCGCTTTTCTGTTAAAGGGAGATGTATGGACCTTCTGGACCTGGTGGCTTCTTGCCGCGCTTCTTGGATTTTTGGCAATGCCGGTGACTGGCTGGCTGTTTTGTGGTTTTCGGGATAAAGGCTGGCTGTTTTCCAAGGTGCTTTCTATTGCAGCAGCAGGTTTTCTTACCTGGCTGCTGGTATCTGTTAAGGTAATGAAGTTTACCACATGGACTTGCATTGGTGTGACTGCTGTGTGCGCTGCAGGCTGTTTTGTCTTATTTTTATATGAACAGAAAAAGAATATTCAGGCGTTTCCAGAGGGAGAACTGGGACTGATCATCTGGGAAGAACTTCTTTTCTTTGGCATCTTTCTTCTCTGGACTTATTTTGCAGGCTTCCGTCCGGCAGCATATGGGACAGAGAAGTTTATGGACTACGGATTTATGGAAGCAATGATGCGAAGTACCACTCTTCCCCCAAGAGATCTCTGGTATTCCCAGGGACATATCAATTATTACTATGGCGGGCAGTATTTTGCGGTGTTTCTGACGAAACTTTCGGGAAGCAGTGTGGCTCTTACCTATAATCTGATGCGCACCTTTGTAGCCGGACTGGCTTTTGTCCTGCCGTTTTCTCTGGTGTTCCAGATGATGACAGACTGGCAGCAGAAGAGAAAAAATAGCGTATCAAAGGCAATGCCTTCTCTTGCCGGGCTTCTGGCAGGGGGAGCGGTTTCTCTTGCGGGAAATATGCATTATGTAATCTACGGAAACCTTCTTCCGCTGATTCAGAAGCTTCAGGGAAAGACAGAAATTGACAGCTACTGGTTTCCCAATGCCACACGATATATTGGGTATCGACCGGATGTGCCGGATAAAACCATCCATGAGTTTCCCAGTTACTCCTTTATTCTGGGAGACCTTCATGCCCACGTCGTGAATGTTATGTTTGTTCTTTTGCTTGTGGGGCTTTTATATGCCTGGGTGAAAAAGCTGAAAGAACCAAACCTGGGGGAAGCTGCAGACCATAAGATTTTCTGGAAAAGAGAGATTTTTATGCCACATCTTTTACTGGCCGGAGGACTTCTGGGAATGTTTCAGTGGACTAATTTCTGGGATTTTGTGATTTATTTCGTGGTAACTGGAGGCGTGGCGCTTTTTACCAATATAATCCGGTTTAAAGGAAAGGGCAGGCAGATTCTTCTTGTGACGGCTGTTCAGGCAGTGGAGGTGCTTTTTGTATCTTATGTGGTGATTCTTCCCTTTACTTTGCAGTTTGAGACTATGGTTCAGGGTGTGGCTCTGGCAAAAACCCATTCCAGAATTTATCAGCTTTTGATACTCTGGGGACTTCCGGCGGCGCTTACGATTGCCTTTCTGGTATCTGTGACCGCAGAAAAATTAAAAACAATGGAACAGAAAAATCCTTACCGATTATTAAAAGCCTTCCAGGAGTCCGATCTTTTTGCAGTGATTCTGGGGCTTTGCGCCATAGGTCTGGTGCTGATTCCGGAACTGGTGTATGTCAGAGATATTTATGAGGAAAGCGGATTTCCCAGGGCGAATACCATGTTTAAATTAACTTACCAGGCATATATCATGTTTGGGATTGTCATGGGTTACGTGATTTTCCGTTTTTTCAGTCTGGCGGGAAAGAAACTTTTGAAAGGAATTGCTGCTGTTGGGCTGGTTTGCCTTCTGTGGACCTTTGGTTATTTGGGAAACAGTGTAGGCGCCTGGCTTGGAGAGGTGTGGAATCCAAAGAATTATCAGGGATTAAATGCCAAAGCGTTTCTGGAAACGGATTTTGCGGAGGATGCCGCAGGCATTCGTTGGCTTTCGGAGAATATCAAGGACGCTCCGGTAGTTCTGGAGGCTAACGGAGACAGCTATACCGGATATGAAAGGGTATCAGCTATGACTGGTCTTCCCACCATTCTTGGATGGAAGGTACACGAATGGCTCTGGAGAAATGATGTAGAGGATCTGAATAAGAAGAGTCAGGAGATTGAAACAATATATACTTCCGAAAATGAAGAGGAAGTACGCGCTTTATTAGAAAAATATGACGTTTCCTATATTTTTCTTGGCTCCATGGAAAGAGAAAAATACGGAGAGGAACTGAATACTACCCTTCTGAAAAGTCTGGGAGAAGTGGTATTCCAGGATGAAGCATATCAGACCTGTATTATAAAGACAGGGGAATAAGGAGATATCATGAGAGCAGAAATTGTAACGATGACGGCAGACAGACTGGACAGAGAAGCCCTTGTACGCGCAGGAGAAATTCTGAGAAGCGGCGGTCTGGTGGCGTTTCCCACAGAAACAGTATATGGCCTGGGAGGGAATGCGCTGGATCCAAGAGCATCCATGAAAATATATGCAGCCAAGGGAAGACCGTCGGACAATCCATTGATTGTTCACATTGCACAGATGAAAGATCTGGAAGAAATTGTCACAGAGATTCCAGAAAAGGCAAAACTTCTGGCAGAAACCTATTGGCCGGGACCGTTGACCATGATCCTGCCAAAGGCAGATAAGGTTCCGTTGGAAACCACAGGGGGATTATCCAGTGTGGCGGTGCGTTTTCCCAGTGATCCCATTGCCAGAGAACTGATCCTTCAGGCAGGGGGATATGTGGCGGCGCCAAGCGCCAACACTTCTGGAAGACCTAGTCCCACCACTGCGGAGCATGTGATGGAGGATCTGGGGGATGCCATTGATATGATTATTGACGGAGGACAGGTGGGAATCGGTCTGGAATCCACAATCGTGGATTTTACAGAAGAGATTCCAGTGGTACTGCGTCCGGGATATATTTCTCTGGAAATGCTCCAGGAGCTTTTGGGAGAGGTGCGGATGGACCGGGGACTCTTAAAGAGTGACAGCCAGATTAGACCTAAGGCTCCAGGTATGAAATACCGTCATTATGCGCCAAAAGCGGATCTGACCATTGTAGAGGGAGAGACAGATGGAGTGGTAAATGCCATCAACCATTTTGCAGAAGAGGCAGCCAGACTTGGAAAACAGGTGGGAATTATTGCCACAGATGAGACCTTTGCCCGGTACCCCCTTGGAGTTGTGAAGAGTATTGGAAGCCGTGAGGAGGAAGAAACCATTGCACATCATCTTTACGAGGTACTTCGTGAGTTTGATCAGTGTCAGGTAAGCGCCATTTACTCAGAGGCTTTTTATACCCCCAGAATGGGACAGGCGATTATGAATCGCCTGCTGAAAGCTGCGGGACATAAAATATTAAATGTACAGGAGGAAAAGAAATAATGATAGCATTAGGATGTGACCATGGTGGTTTTGAACTGAAACAGGAAATTAAGAAGTATCTGGACGAAAAAGGACTGGAATATCAGGATTATGGATGCGACAGCACAGCATCCACAGATTATCCCATTTATGCAAAAAGGGTAGCAAAGGCAATTCTGGATGGAACCTGCGATAAGGGCATTCTGATCTGTGGAACAGGAATTGGAATTTCCATTGCAGCAAATAAGATCAAGGGAATCCGCGCTGCACTTTGTACAGATTGTTTCTGCGCAGAAGCAACCAGACTGCACAACGATGCCAACGTTCTGGCCTTAGGGGGAAGAGTGGTAGGTCCTGGACTGGCAGTTAAGATTGTGGATACATTCTTAAACACCCCATTTTCAGAAGAGGAACGCCATAAAAACAGAATTGCACAGATTGAAACAGAATAATCCGTTTTTATTCTGAAAAGATGGCGCAAGATAAGAATTAGAAAGCTACAGGCAGAGGGCGGGAAAAATTGGCGGCTTCTGTCAGACACAGGGAAAAAGGAGGAGTTTTACAATGGAGAAAAAGAGTCAGAAACGTACGGATCATTTATCCTGGGACGAATATTTTATGGGGGTTGCCATGTTGTCCGGTATGCGCTCCAAAGATCCCAATTCTCAGGTGGGTGCTTGTATCGTCAGTCAGGACAACAAAATTTTGTCTATGGGATATAATGGATTTCCCATTGGCTGTTCCGATGAAGAGTTTCCCTGGGCGCGGGAAGGTGATCCCCTTTATACCAAGTATCTCTATGTGACCCACAGTGAGCTGAATGCGATCCTGAATTATCGGGGAGGAAGTCTGGAAGGGGCAAAATTATATGTTTCCTTGTTTCCCTGCAACGAATGTGCAAAAGCAATCATACAGTCCGGGATCAAGACCGTTGTCTATGATTGCGATAAATATGCGGATACCCCATCTGTGATTGCATCCAAACGGATGCTGGATGCAGCAGGGGTACGTTATTATAAATACAGCCGTACCGGAAGAGAGATTTCCATACAGGTGTGAGGAGAGCGAGGTTGGGGGACCGTAAGGCAACGGTCCACCCATGCCCCCCTTCCTACGGAGGATATAAGAAAAAGTTTGATGGATGTTTAGTGACAGATAGAAAAAACTCCTTGACACTACTCCTGTCATGACATAGAATAAAGGAGATAAGAAAATGGCAGTGAAGAGAATAGTACATGAGGATCAATCTCAGAGAGAAGCCCCTCCCGGTGTGATGTGTTTGCAGGTTACGGTGAAACATCTACGGGCAGTGCTGGAAGGGTTTTGTGCGTGAATCGTGGAACCGGCCTCGGAGCCCTGTGCAATTGAAGTACGGCGTATTTCCAGCGTTAATGGAATAGAAAGAGAGCAGAAGTAAAATTTCTGCTAATTAGGGTGGTACCGCCGAAGCGATTCGGTCCCTTGTGAGGGATTGGATAGGCTTCTTTTTTTATTTTTGGGAAATAAAAAAGCCCTCCGCAAGGAGGTGGTCAGATGCCTGTCATCCCTGTTGCATTTACATCACAAAAAAAGGAGAGAATCAAATCATGGCAAAAGAGAAGAAATTAGTAGAAGCCATTACCTCTATGGAAGAGGATTTCGCCCAGTGGTATACCGATGTGGTGAAAAAGGCAGAATTATGTGACTATACCAGTGTAAAGGGCTGTATGGTGATCAAACCGGCAGGCTATGCCATCTGGGAAAATATTCAGAATGAGTTAGACCGAAGATTTAAAGAAACAGGGGTAGAGAATGTATATATGCCAATGTTCATTCCGGAATCCCTTCTTCAGAAAGAAAAGGATCATGTAGAAGGTTTTGCGCCGGAAGTTGCATGGGTAACACATGGGGGCCTGGATCCTCTTCAGGAGCGCCTTTGTGTACGTCCCACTTCTGAGACCCTGTTCTGCGACTTTTATCAGAAGGAAATCCAGTCTCACAGAGACCTTCCGAAGGTTTATAATCAGTGGTGTTCTGTTGTTCGCTGGGAAAAGACAACTCGTCCATTCCTTCGTTCCCGTGAGTTTTTATGGCAGGAAGGCCATACTGCTCATGCAACAGCAGAAGAGGCAGAAGAGAGAACCATTCAGATGCTGAATCTCTATGCAGATTTCTGTGAAGAAGTTCTGGCTATTCCGGTGGTAAAGGGAAGAAAAACAGACAAAGAAAAATTTGCAGGTGCAGAAGCAACCTATACCATTGAATCCCTGATGCATGATGGAAAAGCGCTGCAGTCTGGAACCAGCCATAACTTTGGGGATGGTTTTGCAAAAGCATTTGGCATTCAGTATACAGACAAAGAAAACAAACTGCAGTATGTACACCAGACTTCCTGGGGTATGACGACACGTATGATCGGTGCCATCATTATGGTACATGGAGATAACAGCGGTCTGGTACTGCCTCCGAGAATTGCTCCGGTACAGGCTGTGATCATTCCTATCCAGCAGAGAAAAGAAGGCGTTCTGGAAAAAGCAGACGAGATCTATGCAGGCTTGAAGGCTGCTGGAATCCGCGTAAAGGTAGACGATACAGATAAGAGCCCGGGATTCAAATTTGCAGAGCAGGAAATGAGAGGAATCCCTGTTCGTATTGAATGCGGACCAAAGGATATCGAAAACGGACAGGCTGTAATCTGCCGTCGTGACATCAGAGAAAAATATGTGGTGAAATTTGAAGAGCTCACAGAAAAAGTACAGGAAATCCTGGATCAGATGCAGAAGGAAATGCTGGAACGGGCTCGCGCTCACAGAGATGCCCATACGTATGTGGCAACAGACTATGAGACCTTCAAAGAAACCATCAACACAAAACCTGGATTTGTAAAAGCAATGTGGTGTGGATGTCAGGAATGTGAAGATAAGATCAAAGAAGACGTACAGGCAACCTCCAGATGTATTCCTTTTGAACAGGAACAGCTCAGCGATGTCTGTGTATGTTGTGGAAAACCAGCGAAGAAAATGGTTTATTGGGGAAGAGCATATTAATCTATGATTTTAAATATTCCAAATAAAGTTGAAACAATTTTAAAAGAGCTGGAAGCCCATGGCTATGAGGCTTATGCGGTGGGTGGATGCGTCCGGGATTCTATTCTCGGGCGCATTCCTGATGATTGGGATATCACTACGTCTGCAAGACCGGAAGAAGTGAAGCGCATTTTTCGGCGTACAGTGGATACCGGTCTTCAACATGGGACCGTTACGGTTATGTTGGAGAAAGAAGGCTTTGAGGTGACCACCTATCGTGTGGATGGGGAGTATGAAGATGGACGCCATCCAAAGGAAGTGTTGTTTACGGCAAGCCTGGAAGCGGATTTGAGACGGAGAGATTTTACCATCAATGCCATGGCTTATAATCCTGCAAAGGGGCTGGTAGATCTCTTTCATGGAAAAGAAGATCTGGAACAGGGAGTGATCCGCTGTGTGGGCGATCCTGTGGAACGGTTTACAGAGGATGCCCTTCGGATTCTTCGCGCAGTACGGTTTTCTGCCCAGCTGGGATTTACCATTGAAAATCATACCCGGGCAGCTCTGAAGCAAATGGCGCCTAATCTGAGGCATGTGAGCGCAGAACGGATACAGGTGGAGCTTTTGAAACTTCTGGTGTCTCCTCATCCCGATTATCTTCGGACAGCTTATGAAGCTGGGATTACCTGTGAAGTTCTTCCGGAATTTGATGCCTGTATGGAAACAGAGCAGAGAACGCCCCATCATTGTTATACAGTGGGAGAGCACACCCTTTGCAGCCTTTTGCATATTCCCGGGGACAAAGTGCTTCGCCTCACCATGCTGCTCCATGATATTGGAAAACCGGTGGTGAAGAAGACCGATGAGAATGGACGGGATCATTTCAAGATGCATGGACCGGAAGGGGAAAAAATGGCGGGAAAAATTCTCCGCCGTTTGAAAATGGATAACGATACCATCCGTAAGGTAACACATCTGATCAAATGGCATGACTATCGTCCAAAGGCAGAACCAAAAGCAGTGCGTCATGCCGTAAGCCGTATTGGAGCAGAGATGTTTCCTTTATATCTGGAAGTCCAGAGAGCGGATGTGCTGGCGCAGAGCGAGTACCGAAGGGAAGAAAAGCTGGCGCGTCTGGATGGCGTGACTGCCTGTTATGAGGAAATTGTGAGAAAGCAGCAGTGCGTTTCCCTGAAAACGTTGGCAGTAACCGGAAAAGATCTCATAGAAGCCGGATGTAAACCAGGGAAGGAGATGGGAGTGATCTTGGAAGAGTTTCTGGAACTGGTGTTGGATACGCCGGAAGAAAATACAAAAGAAAGACTTCTTGCAAGGCTTTCTCAAAGAAAAAAAGAAACAGACTGAGGAATCGGTCTGTTTTTTTGTATTACCAGGCAAAAGGAGGACATAGGATAGAAGGTACAAAAATAAGAGGGGGCAATAAGATTGTATGATTACGGACTCAGTACCTTAGAACAATATGGCCTGACTGCCAAAAGCACCAACCGAATCAGAGGCGCGCTGCTTTGTCATACGGAGCAGGGGCTTCTGATCCTGAAAGAATTCTGGGGATCGGAAAAAAAGCTGAAAAAACAGCAGGAGCTTTTGCTCTCCATGGAACAAAAAGGTATTCTGGTGGACCGTTTTATGGAAAATCAGGAGGGAGAACTGATAAGCTGGGATAAGGATCATATTCCCTTTACCCTTCAACGCTGGTATGAAGGAAGAGAATGCGATACAAAATCCAGAGAGGATATCCGGAAAAGTATCCGTACCCTGGCAGGGGTACATAAAGAAATGCATCTTCCCCTTGTGGAAGATTACATGGAAAAATCCCTGACCGATGAGTATACCCGGCACAACCAGGAAATCCGGAAGATCCGGAAATTTATCCGGAAAAAAGGTGCGGTAAGTCCTTTTGAAAAAGACTTTCTCGGAAGTGTGGAATGGTTTCTGGAGAAGGGGGAAAAGGCTCTGTCCATGCTGAAGGAATCAGATTACCAGATTCTTTATCAAAAAGCAATGGAAGAGGGCTGTGTCTGTCATGGGGAATATAACCAGCACAATGTACTCATGACCAGAGGAAAAACAGCGGTAACTAATTTCGGACATTGGGGATTTGATGTGCAGATGGGAGATTTGTACCGGTTTATGCGAAAGATTCTGGAAAAATATAACTGGGATCTTTCTCTGGCCAGAGAAATGCTGCAAAACTACCATCAGGAGAAGAATATCACACCTATGGAATGGGAAAACCTGAAAATCCGTTTCACCTATCCGGAAAAATACTGGAAACTGGCAAATTACTATTATACTCATAACAAAGCCTGGATTTCCGAGAAAAACACAGAAAAGCAAAAGTCTCTGATCCGGCACAGGGAGACCTGGGAAAAATTCACGGAAAAATGTTTCCAAAAATATCCTTTTTGAAAGTGATTTTCAAACAGAATAGCCGGATTAGGCTTTCTTTTTCAAAAAAACTGAGGTATAATAAAAAAACAGAATGCTGTAGAAGAAACAGCGAAACAAAGGGAAAGAGAGGTACAAGAGTATGGAGTATATGGATGTATATCGTCAGTGGCTTACAAACCCATACTTCGATGATGCTACAAAAGCAGAACTGAAAGAGATCGAAAATGATGAGAAGGAATTAAAAGAACGTTTTTACATGGATCTGGAGTTTGGAACCGCAGGTCTTAGAGGAATTATCGGCGCCGGAACCAACCGCATGAACATTTATGTGGTAAGACGTGCCACCCAGGGTCTTTCCAACTATATCACCAAGGTAGGTAAGCAGGCACAGGGTGTTGCCATTGCTTATGATTCCCGTCATATGTCTCCGGAATTTGCACAGGAAGCGGCCCTTTGTCTGGCAGCCAATGGCATCAAGGCATATATTTTTGAATCTTTAAGACCCACACCAGAGCTTTCTTTTGCAGTGCGTCACTTAGGCTGTGTAGCCGGAATCAACATTACTGCAAGCCACAATCCGCCGGAATACAATGGATACAAGGTATACTGGGAGGACGGCGCGCAGATTACTCCGCCTCACGATACTGGAATCATGGCTGAAGTAAAGGCAATCTCTGACTGGAATACCGTACGTACTATGGAGAAGGCAGATGCAGAGAAGGCAGGTCTGTTTGAAGTGATCGGACAGGCAATCGATGATGCGTATATTGCAGAACTGAAGAAACAGGTTATCCATATGGATGCCATTCAGGCAGAAGGCAAGAATCTGAAAATTGTTTACTCTCCATTACATGGAACCGGCAATATTCCAGCCAGAAGAATCTTAAAGGAACTGGGCTTTGAGAATGTTTATGTTGTGAAGGAACAGGAGCTTCCAGACGGAGATTTCCCGACGGTCAGCTATCCTAACCCGGAAGCGGCAGAAGCGTTTGAACTGGGCCTGAAGCTGGCCAGGGAAGTGGATGCAGACCTGGTACTTGCCACAGACCCGGATGCAGACCGTCTTGGTGTCCGTGTAAAAGATAAAAACGGGGAATATCATGATCTCACCGGAAATATGTCCGGATGTCTTCTGGCAAACTATGAGATAGGACAGAGAAAGGCTGTGAACGGAAGTCTTCCGGAAGACGGCGCTCTGATCAAGACCATCGTTACCAGCAACCTGGCAGATGCCATTGCAAAAGGCTATGGCGTGAAGCTCATCGAGGTACTTACCGGATTCAAGTTCATTGGACAGCAGATTCTGGGATTTGAGAACAGCGGAAAAGGAACTTACCTTTTTGGCTTTGAAGAAAGCTATGGCTGTCTGATTGGTACCTATGCAAGAGATAAAGACGCTATCGTGGCAACTATGGCTCTTTGTGAGGCTGCTGCTTATTATAAGACACAGGGTAAGACACTCTGGGATGCAATGATCGAAATGTACGAAGCATATGGATACTATAAAGATGATATTAAGTCCGTAACTCTGAAAGGAATCGAAGGCTTACAGAAGATTCAGGAGATCATGGATACACTCCGTAAGAATCCTCCGGCAGAATTTGCAGGCCATAAGGTGACTTCCGTAAGAGATTACAAGGCAGATACCATTAAGGATCTGGCAACAGGAGAAGTAACCTCCACAGGTCTTCCAAACTCCAACGTACTGTATTATGACCTTACCGATGACGCATGGGTATGTGTACGTCCGTCTGGTACAGAACCAAAAGTAAAATTCTACTATGGTGTAAAAGGAACCTCTCTTGCAGATGCAGATGAGAAATCAGCAGTCATGGGCAAGGCTGTTCTGGATATGGTAGATACAATGATGTAATTGGATTTCAGTCGCCATCTGCAGTTCCCGGGAATTGTGGATGGCGATAACAGAAATACGAGGATGGAGACCACACATGGAAGCGTTTGATGAGTTTGTAGAAATTGTCAGGGAATTAAGAGCAAAATGCCCATGGGACAGCGTGCAGACCCATGACAGCCTGAAGGAATGTCTGGTAAACGAGACAGAAGAGGTTCTTGAGGCCATTGATGAACTGGGCGAAGGAAAAGACGGCTCTCATCTGTGCGAAGAGCTGGGAGATCTGCTCCTTTCTGTGGTGCTCCACAGTGTGATTGCACAGGAGGAGGGACTTTTTACCATAGAAGATGTGCTTGCGGGAATTTCCTCTAAAATGAAGTACCGTCACCCAAGAATTTTCTCTCCGGATGATCAGGAAGCGGCAAGTCTTTCCTGGGAAGAATTAAAAGAAAGAGAGAGGACGTTACGCTCTGAAACCGGGAAAACCGTGCAAAATTGAACAAAAACCCCCGAAAAAACCTTGACAATATGAGACAAAAGGTATATATATAGTAAACAGAGCACTATCGTCTTTGGTGGTGCGAACAAACAAGAAAGAGAGATCATTAGAGGAGGAAACACCATGAACAAGACAGAATTAGTAGCAGCTATGGCGAAAGAAACTAATTTAGCGAAGAAAGATGTGGAGGCAGTTTTAAAATCTTTCATCGATGTAGTATCTGACGAATTAAAAAAAGGTGGAAAAATTCAGTTAGTTGGCTTTGGTACATTTGAAGTCAGCGAGAGAGCTGCTAGAGAGGGTAGAAATCCTCAGACTGGTGCAACTATGAAGATTGAGGCTTCTAAAGCTCCGAAATTTAAAGCAGGAAAAGCTTTAAAAGATATGGTTAACGCGAAATAAGAATGACGATAGCCAGGGGGAACGGTGGTTCCCCCATTTTTTATGTAGGAGGAAAGCTTATGCGTCTGGATAAATATTTAAAAGTATCCCGTCTGATCAAGCGTCGGACAGTGGCCAATGAAGCCTGTGATGCTGGTCGTGTTCTGGTGAACGACAAGCCGGCCAAGGCTTCTGTAGCTGTAAAAACAGGAGATATTATTGAAATTCAGTTTGGAAGCAAAAACGTAAAGGTGGAGGTTTTGGAAGTGAAGGAAACCGTCCGCAAAGAAGAAGTGGAGAGTATGTACCGGTATCTCTGATACGCTGTCTTTGCCTGCTTCTGTTAAGACATCCAGGTCTATTTTTTTGTGGAGTTTCATAGATTAACTGTAAATGACCATGGAGAAAGCTGGGAGGGCATATGGCAGAGGAGAGAACCGGAATGGCTCACAGGCTGGTACTGGAAAACCGTCAGGGAGGCACCATCACAGGGGTGCAGGATGTGACTTCTTTTGACGAAAAAGAAATCCTGGTGCATACCAAGGTAGGAAAACTGCTGATAAAAGGGGAACAGCTTCATGTCAAACGTCTGAATCTGGAAAAGGGCGAAGTAGACATAGAGGGAAAGACCAACAGCCTTACGTATCTGTCGAAGACTCCTGAGAAGAAGGAAGAACCTCTTCTCAGACGATTGTTCCGGTAGAGTATGAGTACCTATATTCATTGGGAGCTGATGCTGTTTCTGCGCGCAGCTTTTCTGGGGGCCCTGCTCTTATCCGGATATGATGTGCTGCGGATCCTGCGGCAGGTTTTTCCACATCCCAGGTGGATGGTGGCTTTTGAGGACTTTATATACTGGGTCAGCCTTGGATTTTTTGTATTTGCAAAGATTTATCATCTGAATCAGGGAAGCATACGCAGTTTTTTTATCCTGGGACTCCTTTTGGGGGCTTGGATGTGTCACAGAATGGTAAGTTCCTTTTTTGTAAAAACAGGGACAAGAATTTTGATGCTTCCTGGATTTTTCTTGAAAAAAATGATAAAAAGGTTGCTATTTCCTGTCAGAAGGGGTAAAATTTTTTTATATCGTATCCGAAATAAAACAGGTTCAGGAAGAAAAAAGAAGATTTCTCAAATACAGAAAGGCAAGCATATTGAAAAAATCAAAAAAAGCTCTAAACAAAAAGAAAATAGCCAATAACCGTCTGGGAATGCTTGTGATCGGTTTTGTTGCATTTCTGCTTCTCGGGGGAATGGTGGTGCAGAGCAGCACCCTGGAGAGCCGGCTGGCTGCGTATGATGCTAAGGCGGATTCTCTGGAAGAAGCCATTGAGAATGAAAAGGCACGTACCGAGGAAATAGAAGAGCTGAAGAAATACATGGAAACAGATGAATATGCAGAAGAAGTAGCCAGAGAAAAACTCGGCCTTGTGAAGGACAATGAGATTGTGTTCAAGGAGGAAGAGTAAAAGAACAGGATTTTTTGGCGAAAAGTTTTTGAAAGGGTTCGTCTTTGTTTGACAGACATTTTAAGATCCATCCCCTATAATACCCACTTAATGAGGCGATTAAGAGGGAGGGGAGAAATATGCAGGAATGGATGATTGCCATGCTCGTGATCAGTGTGCTTCTGATTATACGGGACATGGCAAAAACTATTTTGTCAGACAGAAAAGAGAAACAGACGCCAGAGGAGCTTCTTCCCAAGAAGGAGTGCCACCCCCAGAAAGAAAAAGTGGAGCGGTATGCGGCCTCTTTTCGGAAACTGGCAGATACCTTTTACGGAATGCCCTATCGGAAGGACTATTTAAGCAGCGGCCAGGTGGAGCAGATTTTGAAGGATACCAATGCCCAGGTCTGCAGTCAATGCTACCAGAGAGAAATCTGCTGGGGAGAGCATGCCGAAGAACTTTACCGGGGCGGAGAGGCGCTGATTCGTGCCATGGAAGAGGGGGAGGAGGAGAACATCCGCAAGGTAAAAGCGGAATGGATTCGCGTGTGCGGACGTTCCACCCACTATTTTCAGGTGGCAGACGGATATTTCCAAAAGGAAAAGCAGAATCTTGTATGGGATAACCAACTGATTGAGAATCGTCTGGCGGTGGCGCAGCAGTTGGGGGAGATTTCCAAAATCATGGAAATGGTGGCAGAAGATATTTATGAGATTGCTCAGGCATCTCCGGCTTTTCAGGAAGAACTTCGTAAAGCGCTGAAGAAAAAACATATCATATTAAAAAATGTCTGGGTTATGGATAAGGTAGAAGGGAGAAGGCAGGTCTTTTTGAATATGCGGGCCAGAAGCGGCCAGTGTATCTCCATGCTGGAGGTGGCCCAGGTACTTTCCGGGATCTGTGAAGTAGCCATGACTGCGTCCAGAGGCAGCCGCTGCATTGTGAACGGAGAATATCATACGGTACATTTTGTGGAGGATGTAAGCTATCAGGTGATGTACGGCGTAGCCAAGCTGACCAGAGAGGAAGAAAAGGTTTCCGGAGATAATTATGTATGCCGCCAGGAAGAGGAAGGGCGGTTTGTGATGTGTCTCTCAGATGGAATGGGTTCCGGAATGGAAGCCTGCCGGGAAAGTGAAGTTGTGGTGGAACTTCTGGAACAGTTTCTGGAATCCGGCTTTTCCCAGGAGACGGCGGCGAGGATGGTCAATTCCGCTCTTGTGCTCAAGGGAAGAGAAGGGATGTTTTCCACGCTGGATATGTGCGCCGTGGATCTTTATACAGGAATCTGTAATTTTCTGAAGGCAGGAGCTGCAGCAACCTTTATCAAAAGGGATCATTGGGTGGAATCCATTGCTTCGGAAAGTCTTGCGGCAGGTCTGATGCAGCAGCTGGATTTCGAGACTGCCTCCAGGAAGCTGTATCACGGAGATTATGTGATTATGATGACCGATGGCGTTCTGGATGCCCTTCCCATGGAACGGGAGGAGGAGACGATGAAGGAAATCATCATGGACGTACAGGAGGAAGCCCCCAGGGAATTCAGCAGAGGAATCCTGGAGCGGGTGCTGGGATACAGCGATTACCGGGCCAGGGATGATATGACGGTTCTGGTGGCAGGCATGTGGAAAAAATAGGACTGGAGACAAAAGATGCAGAAGAAAGTGAAAGCATACATGATACAAAATCAAATGGTCCAAAGGGGAGACCGGATTCTTCTGGGAATTTCCGGAGGAGGGGATTCTGTGGCTCTTTTGGACGTTCTCTGTGCCCTTTCCGGGGAAATGGGATTTGAGGTCTTCGGAATACATATCCATCATGGAATCCGGGGAGAGGAAGCAGAAAGAGACCTGGAACTGGTAAAAAATCTGTGCGCCCAGAAAGGGATTGAGCTTAGCGTATACAGATATGAGGTTCCAGCCCTTGCCAGAGAATGGAAGGTGGGACTGGAGGAAGCCGGAAGACGGGTACGGATGGAGGCGTTTCAGAAAGAGGCAGAACGTCTGGAAGAAGAAGGGCGCAGCGTACGGATCGCGCTGGCGCACCACCAGGATGATCTGGCAGAAACTGTGCTTCATCATCTGGCCCGGGGAAGCGGTATCCGGGGACTGGGCAGTATGCGGCCGGTGGCAGAAAATCGCATCCGTCCTTTTTTATGTTTAAGAAGAAGAGAAATTGAGCAGTATTTAAAGGAACAGCACCTTTCTTTTGCCACAGACAGCACCAACCTGGAAGACGCCTATACCAGAAACCGGATTCGCCACCAGCTTCTGCCCCTTTTGGAGCAGACGGTGAATGAACAGGCGGTAGCGCATATGGCGGAAACTGCCAGGATGGCTTCGCTCACAGAGGATTATCTAAGCAGGAAGGGGAGGGAACTTCTTGCCCGGTGTCAAAAGGAAGAGAGAAGTATTCTTCTGGATGAGAACTTTTTTCAGGAGGAGGAAATTCTCCAAAGCTATGGAATCCGGGAAGCTTTTTTTTGTCTTACAAAGGAATGGCGGGATTTCTCTGCACATCATGTTCATATGATACAGGAACTGTTTGGATTCCAGACAGGAAAGCAGGTGATGCTTCCCTGTAATCTTGTGGGGAAAAGAGAATACGAAGGAGTCCGGCTTATCCGGGCAGAAAGAAAAAAGGAAGAAAAAACAGAACAGGAATGGGAGCTTACGATACCGGGAAGCCTTGTCTGTACTCTGGGAACCTTTGAAGCGCAAATATTTTCCTGGAAGAATCAGAAGATTTTGGAAAAGAAGTATACGAAATGGCTGGATTATGATAAAATAAGATATCATCTGTCTGTACGAACCAGAAAAACCGGGGATTTTATGGTGGTGGACCAGAAGGGAAGCCGCAAGAAGCTAACCCGCTGTATGATCGACGAGAAGGTTCCAAGAGAAGAACGGGAATCCCTTCCGTTGGTGGTATGCGAGCAGGAAGTGCTCTGGATGGTGGGCGGACGGATCAATGAAAGGTATAAGATCACCTCTGATACCAGGAGAGTGTTAGAATTAAAATACCAAGGAGGATGTAAGGATGAGTGAAAAAATCAGGGTTTTGATCAGTGAGGAAGAAGTAGACAGAAAGATCAGAGAGATTGCTGCACAGATCAGTAAAGACTATGCAGGAAAGGAAATCCATATGATCTGTGTATTAAAAGGCGGCGTATTCTTTATGTGCGAGCTGGCGAAACGGATTACCGTTCCGGTATCCCTTGACTTCATGTCTGTTTCCAGTTACGGAGACGACACCAAGTCCAGTGGAGTTGTGCGAATTGTAAAGGATCTGGATCAGCCGTTAGAGGGCAAGGAGGTTCTGATCGTAGAGGACATCATTGACTCTGGAAGAACTCTCAGCTATCTGATCGAGGTTCTGAAGGGACGTAACCCGAACAGCGTACACCTTTGTACCCTGCTGGACAAACCGGAGCGCAGAGTGAAGGATGTGAATGTGGACTATTGCTGCTTTGATATTCCAGATGAATTTGTAGTGGGTTATGGGTTGGATTATGCCCAGAAATACAGAAACCTTCCTTATATTGGAGTGGTAGAATTTGAAGCAGACTGAAAGGAGAACTGTTAAGTGAATAAGCAGTCAGGCAGAATTGGCCTGTATCTGGTGTTGATCGTCATGCTGATCGGCGGATATTTTTATCTTAGTAATCAGGTGAGCTCTCAGAGTAATTACACCATGCAGGGAATGGAGCGTGCAGCAAAAGAGGGCAAAATAGTAAGTGCCAGAATCCATCAGAACAGAGAGGTTCCTACAGGATCTGTTACGGCACAGCTGAGCGGGGAAGGACAGAAACGAGTTTATGTAACAGATGTAAACGAAGCAAAAGAAATGCTGAAAGAAAACGGGGTGGATGTGGAGGTTTCTGACGTCCCCCAGGAAAATACTCTGTTGACGGCACTGCTTCCGGTGCTGATCAGTGTGGGACTGATCTTTTTCCTGTTTGTTATGATGAACCGGCAGATGTCTGCTGGCGGCGGAAGTAATGCCAAGATGATGAATTTTGGAAAAAGCCGCGCCAGAATGTCCCTTCCGGATGACCGTAAGGTAACTTTCCAGAATGTGGCCGGACTTCAGGAAGAAAAAGAAGATCTTGAAGAGGTGGTGGACTTTTTAAAGGCGCCTCAGAAATACACGAAGGTAGGAGCCAGAATTCCCAAGGGTGTTCTTCTTGTGGGACCTCCGGGAACCGGTAAGACACTTCTTGCCAAGGCAGTGGCAGGAGAGGCAGGAGTTCCCTTCTTCTCTATTTCCGGTTCTGATTTCGTGGAAATGTTTGTGGGTGTGGGCGCATCCCGTGTCCGCGACCTGTTCGAGGAAGGAAAACGCCATGCACCCTGTATCATCTTTATTGATGAGATCGATGCAGTGGCAAGACAGCGAGGTACCGGCATGGGAGGCGGTCATGATGAGCGGGAACAGACTTTGAACCAGCTTTTGGTGGAAATGGATGGATTCGGAGTTAATGAAGGAATCATTGTGATGGCAGCCACCAACCGTGTGGATATCCTGGACCCTGCGATCCTTCGTCCTGGTCGTTTTGACCGTAAGGTAGCAGTGGGAAGACCAGATGTTAAGGGAAGAGAAGAAATCCTTCAGGTTCATGCCAAGGATAAACCACTGGGAGATGATGTGGATCTTCATCAGATTGCCCAGACCACAGCTGGATTTACCGGAGCAGATCTGGAAAACCTTCTTAATGAAGCGGCCATTGCAGCTGCAAAAGAAAACCGTACCTATATCATACAGCAGGATATCAAAGGTTCTTTCATAAAAGTGGGCATTGGAGCAGAGAAGAAGAGCAAAGTGATTTCCGAAAAAGAAAAACGCATCACTGCCTACCATGAGGCAGGTCATGCAATTCTGTTCCATGTGCTTCCGGATATGGAGCCGGTGTATACCATTTCCATTATTCCTACAGGAATGGGAGCAGCAGGGTATACCATGCCTCTTCCGGAAAATGATGAAATGTTTAATACAAAGGGAAAAATGCTTCAGGATATTATGACCCTTCTTGGAGGACGTGTGGCAGAAGAGATTATTTTTAAGGATATCACCACAGGCGCTTCTAATGATATTAAACGTGCCACCAGCACAGCCAGAGCCATGGTTATGAAATATGGAATGTCTGACCAGATTGGTCTGATTGCTTATGGAAACGATGATGACGAGGTATTTATCGGAAGAGATCTGGCGCATACCAGAAGCTACAGTGAAGAAGTAGCCAAGGAAATTGATCTGGAAATCCACCGGATTATTGAGGAATGTCATGATAAGGCAAGGGATATTATTCTTGCGCATCAGGAGGTCCTTCATAAATGTGCGCAGCTTCTTCTGGAAAAGGAAAAAGTGCATCGAGAAGAGTTTGAGGCACTTTTTACAGAAGAATCAGAAAAGGTTCCAAATTAGGATATAAAAACTATACAAAAAAGTGTGCCGAATTTTGTGAAGTTTGTGCACACTTTTTTGTATCTACGTGGTACTATAATAACCGTAAAAACCCCCCAATACATTATATAGTTTTTGCTACACCCCATAAGAAGAAATACCTTCTCCAAAAAAGACAGCCTATCCCGCTGTCTTTTTTACTTTCTTCGGTTGTATCTTTTTTTGTTTTACGATAAAATAGAATAGATACTCTAATGGGAGATACGAAATAAGATCAAAGGGGATTTGATATGGATCGGGAAAAGACAGATATTACAAGAAAAATGCAATATATTTTAAATATGCGCGCAGTACTGAATAAGGATGCGCTTTTCAGCGACAGCACAGAATATTACAGAAGTCCGTCAGAACCGAAGGCAGGGGAACTTGTGATCATTCGTTTTCGCACCCAGAAAAATAATGTAGATGCGGTATACCTGGTTTCCGGAGAAAAAAAGCAGAAGATGAAAATATACAAGACCATGAAAGGGTTTGATTACTATGCTACCAGGGTGATCATGCCAGAGGGAGTCTTCCGCTATCATTTTGAAATTCAGTATGGCTGGGTAACCTGTTATTATAATTATCAGGGAGTCAGCATGGACCCGGGAGAAAGACAGGATTTTGAGATTTACCCAGGTTATGATACGCCGGACTGGGCAAAGGGAGCGGTCATGTATCAGATCTACGTGGACCGTTTCTGCAATGGAGACAAGAGCAATGATGTGGAGACGAGAGAATATTTTTACATAGGAGATTACAGCGTCAAGGTAGAGGATTGGAATAAAATTCCGGCGGTTATGGGGGTTCGGGAATTTTATGGAGGAGATCTTAAGGGAATCCGGGATAAGCTGGATTATCTTCAGGATCTTGGAGTAGAGGTTCTTTATTTGAATCCTATTTTTGTTTCTCCAAGTAACCATAAATATGACTGCCAGGATTATGATTATGTAGATCCCCACATTGGAAGAATTGTAGAAGACTGTGACGGTCTTCTGGCAGAAGGAGACCGGGACAATTCTCATGCGGCGAAATATATCCGCAGAGTAAGCAGTCTTGCCAATCTGAAGGCCAGCAACCAGATGTTTGCAGAACTGGTGGAGGAAATCCACAGACGGGGAATGAAAGTGATTCTGGACGGTGTGTTCAATCATTGTGGTTCCTTCAATAAGTGGATGGATCGGGAGAGGATTTATGAGGGACAGGAAGGCTATGCGCCAGGCGCCTATGTTTCAGCAGACAGTCCTTATCGTTCTTTCTTTAAATTTAATGACGAATATCAGTGGCCGTATAATGCAAGCTATGACGGATGGTGGACACACGATACCCTTCCCAAACTGAATTATGAGGGGTCCAGAGAGCTTTATGAATATGTTCTGGAAATCGGCAGAAAATGGGTGTCTCCTCCCTATAATGTGGACGGCTGGAGACTGGATGTGGCAGCAGACCTGGGACACAGCAATGAATTTAATCATAAATTCTGGAAGGATTTCCGCAAGGCAGTGAAAGAAGCAAATCCCAATGCAGTGATTCTGGCAGAGCACTATGGCAGCCCGGAAGGGTGGCTGATGGGAGACGAGTGGGACACGGTTATGAACTACGATGCGTTCATGGAACCGGTGACCTGGTTCCTTACTGGAATGGAGAAGCACAGTGATGAGTACCGGGAGGATCTTTACGGGAACAGTGATGCATTTATCGGCGCTATGAATACCCATATGCGATCCCTTCATATGTCTTCTCTGTATACGGCGATGAATGAGCTTTCCAATCATGACCATTCCCGCTTTTTGACAAGAACCAACCGCAGAGTGGGAAGAATTTCCTATGCAGGCGCAGAAGCTGCATCTCAGGGAATCAACTGTGCGGTCATGCGTGAGGCTGTGGCGATTCAGATGACCTGGCCAGGTGCGCCTACCGTGTATTATGGAGACGAGGCTGGCGTATGCGGCTTTACAGATCCAGATAACAGAAGGACGTATCCCTGGGGACATGAGGATCAGGAGATGCTGGCGTTCCATAAACAGATGATTGCCATTCACAAGAAGTACCGGGTGCTTAGAGGCGGCTCTGTGAAGTTTTTGTGGAATGATTACCAGGGACTTTGTTATGGAAGATTTTCGCACAATGAACAGATGATTGTGGTGATCAATAACCGGAATGAAGAACGGAGCACAGAGATTGGCGTATGGCAGTGCGGTATTTCCAGACAGGAGGATACAGTACTTACCAGGATCATGCTTTCTCATCGGGACGGATTTACAGAAGAGGTACAAAAGGTGAAGGCCAGAGCTGGAATCCTGAAGGTGAATATGCCGGCGTACAGTGTAACCATTCTCCATAATCGCAATAAGAACTAAAAAAAACCAGGAATAATTTCCTGGTTTTTTTAGTGGATGGAGAAGGATTCGAACCTTCGAAGGCGTTGCCAACAGATTTACAGTCTGCCCCCTTTGGCCACTCGGGAATCCATCCTTGACCGAGTCTTATTATATAAAATTTGTTTTCATAATGCAAGACTTTTTTTAAAAAAATCTATTTTTTCAAGAAGGAAATTTTTTAAGAATAAAATTATATCTCCTTTTCTATAGACGAAAAGATAAGAATCTGTTAAAATAAATACCATCTGGATGTGGCTTTTGACCAATATCCAAAGAAAGGTTAGGAGGAATTTATCATGTCATTAGTAAGCGCAGCAGAAATGTTAAAAAAAGCAAAAGCTGGTCATTATGCAGTAGGCCAGTTCAATATCAACAACCTTGAATGGACAAAAGCAGTTCTGTTAACTGCACAGGAGAACAACTCTCCGGTAATCCTTGGTGTATCTGAAGGTGCAGGAAAATATATGGCAGGCTACAAGACTGTTGTAGGTATGGTGAACGGAATGCTGGAAGAACTGAATATCACAGTTCCGGTTGCTCTTCATCTGGACCACGGCAGCTACGAAGGATGTCTGAAATGTGTAGAAGCAGGATTCTCTTCTATTATGTTTGACGGTTCTCACTATCCAATCGAAGAAAACGTTGCAAAAACAAAAGAACTGGTTAAAATCTGTGCAGAGCACAATATGTCTCTGGAAGCAGAGGTTGGTTCCATCGGCGGAGAAGAAGATGGTGTTGTAGGTATGGGCGAATGCGCAGACCCTAACGAATGTAAGATGATCGCAGATCTTGGTATCGATTTCCTGGCAGCTGGTATTGGAAACATCCACGGAAAATATCCGGAAAACTGGGCTGGCTTAAGCTTTGAAACTCTGGATGCTATTCAGAAACTCACAGGAGATATGCCATTAGTTCTTCACGGCGGTACTGGTATCCCGGCTGACATGATCAAAAAAGCCATTGATTTAGGTGTATCCAAGATCAATGTAAATACTGAGTGCCAGTTATCCTTCGCAGCAGCTACTCGTGAATACATCGAAGCTGGCAAGGATCAGCAGGGCAAGGGCTATGACCCACGTAAACTTCTTGCTCCGGGATTTGAAGCAATCAAGGCAACTGTAAAAGAAAAAATGGAACTGTTCGGTTCCGTAAACAAAGCCTGAGTATCGCTCTCAATAACTGAAAAATAAAGAGACATCTGCAGTCTGTAGGGGACGGCAGATGTCTTTTTTACTTTCCTGGGAGAACAGTATATTTTGTACTCCTTTTATAGAAAAAATTCTTTTCATTATTCTGAATAAATGATAAAATAACATAAAAACCTGTGAACAGGAAGAAAACAAAAGAAAGGAGAAGGTGCCCACATGATTGCCAGGGTGTACTTTTTGGGGGATAAATAGAAGTACATTCGTATGGGAAGTAAGGTTTGTGGGATATTGGGGATGACAAAAAATTTAATAGAGAATGAGAAAATTCAGGAACAGAAGATGTTTCCGGAACATATTCTTCTTCGCTATCTGTATACAGGAGATGGGGAACTTTTGGAGCAGATAGGGGAATATGGGAATATATCCCAATGGAATGCATGGAAATGCGCAGTTTTGGTGGAAATAAAGGGACATTTTTTTGACCGTGAAGAGGAAAACTGTGCTTCCATCCTGCAAAAAGAACTTCGGAGAAACTTTTTTTATATGAATCTGAATGCCAGACAATTACTGCTTCTTTTTTCAGATACCCATTGTGATTATCGGCTGGTATCCAATCAGATTTATACTCTTTTGCGAAGGCGGTATCCCATTACCATATATCTTGCGGTGAGCAGAAGATTTGAGGGATGCAAAGAACTGCCGGTGATTTTGAGAGAATTGGAACGGCAGATGGAAGAAATGTTCTATCATCCGGATAGCCACATATTTTTCTGCGAAGAAGATGAATTGGAATATGCAGGGAAAGAAGTGCAGGATTATAACCTGGTGCAGAAAATCGCAGAAGATGTCAGCAGGAAGGATGTGGAACAGCTAAGGAAACACTTTCATGTTCTGGAAGAAAAATATAGGGAAAATACCACATTTTCAGCTATGTATGTGAAATTTGTATTTTCCAATGTAATTCAGGAAATTTTTCAGGAACGGAAATTTTCAGAATACCGACAGCTTTCATCAGAAATCGATCGGCTGTACAGCAGCAGCAGTCTCAAAGAAATCCTTCAGGTGGTCAAAGAAAATATTCAGGCATATATCACATTCATTCAGGAGATCAGAAAAGAATCCATGGACGAGGTGGAAATTGCCAGGTCTTATATTCGCGAGCATTGTCAGGATGAATTGAGTCTGGAAATGCTGGTAAAAAAAGTACAGCTTCCCCCGGGATATTTTAGTTTTGTCTTTGGGAAAGAAATGGGGATGAGTCCGCCGCGTTTCCAGCATATGTGCCGGATGGAAAAAGCCAGGGACCTGATGGTTTATGAGAAGAAGACAAAGGAACAGGCCGCCAGAGAAACGGGCTTTCGGAATTTGGGATATTTTTCCGCAAGATTTCTGGATTATTTCGGCTTTTTGCCGGAAGAAGCGAAACAATCTGAAGAAGAATAAGAAAGGGGAAGTTGCGTTGCCAGAGAGAGTTGTTTGGTTGAAGGAAGTCAGCGATTCATATAACTAAAGAATAACTCTCGTGCTTCTTTTAAACGGTGCTTGCTGACGGGAATCTGTTTTCCGTCGGTAAGCTCCAAAAAGGTAGAACCAAAAGCGCAGATATGCAGACTGTTTACCAGATAACTTTTGTGGCAGCGAATAAATCCCTGACCGATAAGCTGGCTTTCCAGCTCAGTCATAGAACGTCTGGTATCCCAGATGTTGTTTGGGGTGACGATTCTGCTTTTTCTTCCGTGAATTTCAATATAATAAATATCCTGTAAAGAAATTTTTCTCATATAATTCTCCACTGGCAGAAGAAGATACTTCATAGCGGTGGACTGCTCATGACAAAAAAGAATTGCTTCTCGCAGTTCTTCTTTTTTTACTGGTTTGGTTAAATAACGGGAAGCTGATACGAGATATCCCTGCAGAGCCATTTTCAGATTAACAGATATAAAAATAATAGAAGTATTTAGATTGTTTTCTCTTAAATATTTTGCTACTTCCATACCAGTTACTTCTGGCATAAACACGTCTAACAGCAAAATATCAAATTTTTTTCCATTTTTCAAATCATTGAGAAGATCCAGACTGTTTTCATAAGAAAAAAGTTTGGCATAAATCTGCTCTTCTTCACAGATTTCCTGTGTATTTTTTTCAATATCCGTTCGGTCAGTCAGATCGTCGTCGCAGATGGCAATCTGAAATAGGTATGGAGACATATGCAATTCCTTTCTACAGCTATAAACAATATAATTCAGATAATTCGGTTTTTGAATTATAGCATTTTGTGAAAATGCCTGCAAGACAGCCATGGGATTCTTTGGCGCTGAAAGAGAGATTGGGTGCAAAACTGGTCAAAAAACGTACAAAACTGGGGGGAGGGTAAAACGAAATTTATGTATAATAAAAGAAAGCATAAAAAATATACAAGGAGCTGATAATGGATAAAATACGAGAAATTTTGCGGACAGAGAAAAAATATCCCATTACCAGAGAAACTGCAGGACAGATAGAGGCAAGGCTTTCTTATGTTCTTTCTCTTGATCACAATTGCAGAGATGGAAAGCCATATCTTGTTCGTTCTTTGTACTTTGATTCCTTTTCCAATGAGGATTATGTTCAAAAGAAAAGCGGTCTGGAATGCAGAAAAAAAATCCGGCTTCGGACCTATGGGGGCGAGGGTGTGATAAAACTGGAATGGAAACAAAAGCAGGGAAGTATGCAGAAAAAAATCAGTTTGCTGGTATCCAGGGAGGAGGCAGAGCTTCTGACCCAGGGGGATTATGGCTTTCTGAGAAATAATCTCTCGGAATCCTGAGCGATTATGGTCAGCATAGCTGACAATGGACATTGAAAAATGAATATTATCCGAAAA
>SAMEA3387494__coassemble_1891_pt1 | contig 40499 bp, 36 predicted proteins | sample SAMEA3387494__metabat2_low_PE_043 | metagenome-assembled genome bin SAMEA3387494 (sample SAMEA3387494) | Felis catus | biome: Faeces | place: United Kingdom | collected 2012
CGGGACGCATCTGCATAGTTTAATTCTCCAATAGAAGCATATTTTTCCTGTTTGTAAGCAGCAATAATACCTCTGGAGGAATTGACAATGGCTCCTAATCCATCTTCATTGAAGAAATGTACCAGATCAGCGCCCTTTCCTCCCTGCGCTCCATAACCAGGAACCAGAATAAAGGTTTTCGGCATCAGTTTTCTGAGCACCTTGCCCATTTCCGGATAAGTAGCTCCTACTACAGCGCCGATGTAACTGTATTTGTCACCCATATGTTCCTCGCCCCAGCTGGCAACCTTTTCTCCTACCCATTCATAGAGCGGACGGCCGTCAATGATGCGATCCTGGAATTCTCCGCTGGATGGATTAGAGGTCTTAACCAGAATGAAGAGACCTTTGTTTTCTTCCTTACACACATCGATGAAAGGCTTCACACCATCAGAGCCAAGATATGGATTGACTGTGGCAAAATCTTCATTAAATCCGGCAAATTTCTGGCTTCCCACCTGAACCTTGCCAAGATGGCCTACTGCATAGGCAGCGGAGGTGGAGCCAATATCTCCACGTTTGATATCTCCGATCACCACCAGATCTTTTTCTTTACAATAATCAACGGTCTTTTTGTAGGCGATCATACCTGGAATTCCAAACTGCTCATACATAGCGATCTGTGGCTTCACTGCAGGGATCAGATCGTATGTAGCATCCACGATTCCTTTATTAAACTGCCAGATTGCCTCTGCTGCTCCTTCCAGAGTTTCTCCATATTCTGCAAATGCTTTTTCCTGGATATGTTTCGGAATATAATTGAGCATTGGATCCAGTCCTACCACGATGGGTGCATTTGTCTTCTGAATTTTCTCAATGAGTTTGTTGATCATGTTTGTTTCCTCCTGTATGGTTTATATTTATACTCTGCCACGTTTTCTCTGTGACAGACTGGTTTCCTTATGCCTGTTTCAGTTCCTCATACGCGATTTTTCCATCGCAGATCGTATAAAGAACCTTTCCTTTTACCTTCCATCCGTCAAACGGTGTATTCCGTCCCTTGGATGCAAACTGATTTTTGTCGATCTGATACTCGGTATCCAGATCCACCACAATCACATCTGCCGGATGTCCTTCCTGAATGGTTCCTGCATCAATTCCCAGAATCTGTGCCGGATTCCAGCTCATCTTTTCCACCATCTCCATCAGTGTGATCACACCTTTTTCCACCAGTTCTGTATAGGTAAGTGCAAGGCTGGTTTCCAATCCTACGATTCCAAAAGCTGCGTTGCGCATGGAACCCACCTTATCCTTAGCTCCATGAGGCGCATGATCTGTGCTGATCACCTTAAACGCACCGCTTTTCAGGCCTGCCCTTAATGCTTCCACATCTTTCTTTGTGCGAAGGGGCGGATTCATCTTGTAATTGGGATCGTCTCTTTCAATGTCATCGGAAGTCAGGATAAAGTGATGGGGGCATACTTCTGCGGTGATCTGCTCTCCCATGCCTGCTTCCTGTACAACTTCCATCATCTTAGCCACGCCTGCTGTGGAACAATGGCAGAGATGGAGGTGTACTCCTGTTTCGCTTGCCAGAAGAATATCCCTGGCTGCAATGGTATCCTCTGTGGCATTGCAGATTCCCGGAAGTCCCAGGCGCACTGCATTTTCGTCTTCGTTCATACAGCCTTTTCCCCGAAGATCAATATCCTCACAATGGGCAAAAACAGGCAGATGATGTGCGGCAGCGATTTCCATGGCCTCTTTGTAAACTCTGCTGTTCATCACTGACTTGCCATCCTCGGAAAGACCTGGAATTCCCGCTTTGGCCATTCCCTCAATATCTGCCAGCACCTCTCCTTTTTCTCCTCTGGTAATTGCACCGGACTGGAGTACATGGATCTTGGAAAGCTGCGCCGCCTTATTATGCACATAGCTCACACGATCCGGGCTGTCAATGACCGGCATGGTATTCGGCATAGCTACCACAGTGGTTACCCCACCTCTGGCTGCTGCCTTGGAACCGGTGATAATATCTTCTTTATATTCCTGTCCCGGATCTCTTAAGTGAACATGGAGATCAATCAGTCCCGGCATAACCACGCATCCTTTTGCGTCGATCAGACGGTCCGTTTTCTCCTTCTTCTCCAGTTTTTCACCTATACATGCGATTTTCCCATCTTCCAGGTAAATGTCTGCAATTTTATCTGTGTTCGTTGCCGCATCCACAATACGGCCTCCTCGAATCAGAATACCCATACGAATATGCTCCTTCCTGATTATTATGGCAGCTTTTTGTTCTCATCTGCTGCTCCTTCTTCTTATGGAAATATTCTTCTCTTCCCATAATACTCCTAAGATACATAATACACGAAATGAGGCATTTAATAAAGAGTTTTTTTTCGTCTCAGAATAATCTTGACAATTCGAAAGTCAGGGGATATAATCAGAATTGTATATGGATCATTTAATATAAAATCACTAGTTTTTAGAGATTATATATTAGGATATAATCTGTAAAATCTGGTGATTTTTTATCGCTGGATAGCTTTTTAACTTTTATTTTTTATGGAGGTAACATCATGAACAAGGGAACTGTAAAATGGTTCAACGCAGAAAAAGGTTACGGATTTATTACTGGTGAAGACGGAGCAGATGTATTTGTTCACTTTTCTGCAATCAACGGAGAAGGCTTCAAATCCCTGGACGAAGGTCAGGCAGTAACTTATGACTTAACTGAAGGCGCTCGTGGCATGCAGGCTGCTAACGTTACTAAATTATAATTTTATTATAAATAGTAATCCGAAGGTTTTTAGTCGAATAATTCACGAAATCCCTTTCTCTTTGAGGGACTTGCTCCGCTTTGTGCGTCAGATGCAGACTGCCATTGGCTGTCTTATTCCATATACATCTGGCTGCATTCTTGCGGAGCATTTTTTATTGGCCAGGAAAGTTAATACAGAATGTACTACTTTCCTGACCAATAAAAAATCCCCGGCGAACCGGGGTTTTCTATTTCTTTTATTCTTCTGTTTCTGCTGAAAGTCCGGAAACATAATCGTCCAGAGCGGCCGTATCCATAACTGTTTCTTTTATTTCCTCGGTCTTATTCTCCGTCATCTTACCATATACAGAGAAACCAATCCAGCCAACTGCAATGATGCAGAGCACCAGAGCTACCAGTTTCTCCAACATTAAGATTCTTTTTTCTTTCTTGATCAGTTTCTCACGGTTTGCTTTTTCTTTTTTATAAGCATCTACTTTCTTCTGACTCATATTCCGTCTCCTTTGCCTGAAATTCATCTGAAGCGACTGCCTCTGCTCCACCACAGTCACCAGCTAGGGCTTATTATAGCACATTCCAAAGGAAAAAGGAAGTAAGAAAGCCCAGCTTATACAGCAATAATCACGCCTCCGTCATTGGCATACATTGTGCTGACGCCTGCGGTATCCAGAATCACGATTCTAGCGAGCTTCATCTTTTCCTGAAGAGCTTCCTTGAGAAGCTGAGCCCTCTCCAGACAGTTACAGTGTGAAATAGCCAGCGTTCTGGTTTCGCTTCCTGCAGTCTTCTCCACAACATGTTCTACCATTTTAATCAGGGCTTTGTTCATACCACGAGCCTGGTCCAGCTGACAAATCGTGCCTTCCGGTGTAGAGCCCATCACTGGCTTGATTTTCAGAGCACTGGCTACCATTGCCTTCACCGTACTCAGACGGCCGTTTTTACGCAAAGTGTCCAGATTCTCCAGTACAAAAAAGGTATTCTGCTGTTCAATATAAGCCTCTACGGAAGCAACTACCTCTTCAAAAGAAAGGCCGGCCTCTTCACATTCCTGAATCTTCATGGCAATCAAAGTTTCACCCACGGAAGCGGAACGGGAATTAAACACATGGATCTTCTTCTCCGGCGCATCCTCCAGAAGAAGGTTCTTGCCCAAAAGCGCGCTGTTATAAGAGCCGCTCAGTTCTGAAGAAAGGGTAACTCCGTAAATATGGTCTGCATCACAGTCAAATGCCTTCATAAAACATTCCGGAGACGGGCATGCAGACTTGGGGGATTCTGGACAAGCGTCCACTTTTTTCAAAAAATCCCCCTGATCAAATGTCTCATCATCTACAATCTCTTCCCCGCCCACAAGCAAAGTCAATGGAACGGATTCAATACGTGCATCGCCCTTCCATTCTTCAAGAAGTTCTCCGCAACTATCTATTACTATTTTATAGCCCAATTATATCGTCCTCTTTTCTATTATATGTAGTATCAAATACTACCTTTTATACTACCACATCCTCTCTTATTTGAAAAGACTTTTATAGAAAAACTCTGTTTTTTTTTCTGTTTCTGCATTATAATTTATCTCAGTGGGAGTTTTCTCTCTCACTGAGATAAATATCCCAATCCAAAGGAGTCTGCTTATGCTTGCTTTAAAAATTCTTGATGTAAAAGATTTTATGAATAAATTACTGATTGGTGAAGACTTTGATTCCCTTCAGGTCGTGGAGGCATCCATCACCACCTTTAACACCTTTACCATTGATGGAAAACTACACAGGGATTTCTTTGACACAGATGTATGTGAAAATCTGGAAAAAAGAGCTGTCTTCTACTCTTCCTGGAAAGAATTGAAGCCCTTTTGCTATTCTGTGATCCGGGGCAAACGAACCCCTCTTTCTTTTAAACTTGTTTTTCAGCTTTCTCAAAAACAGCGGGATGTCCTGGCAGCACAGCTGTCCCCCCGCATTTCTCCGGAACAGATCCAGGGATTTTTCCTGAACCTTCAGTATCGAAATCAGGAATTGCTTTGTACCACAGGCGTAGCCCTTTCCACCTTTCTTCCGGATAAATCTCCGGAGCAGCTGTGGGATTCCACAATCCGGGATTTTTTCACCAGACACCGACTGATCTTTGAAGAACTCTGACTGGTTCAGCTTGGCTTTTCCCTTGACGAAAGATAATATGCCATCATATCCACAAATTCACTGTTGGTAGGCCGATATATCAGGGAATAGCCCGCAATCTGATCCATGGCATCACGATTGGTTTTCCAGCATACATTTACCACCGTCCGAATATCATGTTCCACATTCATGGGTGTGGATTTATATTTCACAGCCAGATAAGGATAAATATCCTTGGTGATTCGCATGGGCTTTTCCCTTCTTTCCATAGAAAACTTAATTGCCTCAGCCACAAAATAATATCCCTTATATTTTGAAGTTGCTCCCAGTTTTCTGATCAGCCTATATACTCTTCTCATATTTTACCCCCTTTTGTTATTTTCTCTATTATATACAATTTCATGCACATTAAAGTATAATCTATTTATATCGAGCTTCATCGACACAAAAAGAGAAAATCCTTTTTTTCTCCACACATTCCCCATCCATATTAGCATAAAAATTCTTTCTATTTTTGTCAAGGAAAGAAAAACTCTCATAATTTTTTCTTTTTAAGAAAAAACTACAAGAGTTTTCTTTATGTTTGTATTATTTTCTATTTGTTTGTTATTTTGTAAGCATTAACAATATTTCATTGCTTCTCTGAACAAATCTGGTCATTTCCTCTGGGGACAGCTGTTTATGGCTCATCATAGCCAGATCATACAACTGCTGGCAGATTACAGATACCGGTTCTTCTTCTTTATGGTCTGCCACATACTGTACCAGCGGATGGTTGCAGTTCAGCACCAGTGTTTCCTTTCCGCCAAACATACCGGAATCCATACCATACATATTGTACATTTTCATCATATCCTGCATACGGCGATTTTCTTCTGACAGAGTTACCATGGCTGCTATGGATTCGTTTTTCAGTTTTTCAACACGAACCTCCAGATTCTCTTTTCCTAACTGTTTCCGGAAGATTTCAGTCAATGTCTTGGTTGTTTCTTCGTCCGCATCGCCTTCTTCTCTCAGTTCTTCTGTGAGGTCTGCATCAATACGCTTAAACTGAATTTCCTGATGTTTCTGCTCCAGATGGGAAATAAACGGAGAATCAATGTTGTGTTTCAGGATCACCGCATCTTTTCCAGCTTCCTTAAACATATTGATGTACTGGCTCTGCTGTACTTCATCTGTCACATAGAAAATCACAGTTTTTTCCGGTTCTTTCTTTTCTTCACTGTTTTCTTCCTTGGACTCTTCTGTCTCGGAAACCTCTGCCTCAGCTTCTTCTTTCTTGTTGGTCTCAATGCAATCTTTCAGAGTCATATATGCTCCATCCAGGTTTTTAAAGAGAACGTAATCATGAATTTTCTCTTCAAATTTCTGATCCTTGATGCAGCCAAACTTAATAAACGGGCTGATATCGTCCCAGTATTTCTCATAGGACTCCCGATCTGTCTTGCACATTCCTGTCAGCTTATCTGCCACCTTCTTGGAGATATATTCGGAAATCTTTTTCACAAAGCCATCGTTCTGCAGAGCGCTTCTGGAAACATTCAGAGGAAGATCCGGACAATCGATTACACCCTTCAGAAGGAGAAGGAATTCCGGAATCACTTCTTTAATATTGTCTGCAATAAATACCTGGTTGTTATACAGCTTGATGGTACCTTCAATGGAATCGTATTCTGTATTAATCTTCGGGAAGTACAGAATACCCTTCAGATTAAACGGATAATCCATATTCAGATGAATCCAGAATAACGGCTCCTTGTAGTCCAGAAATACTTTTCTGTAAAAATCCTTATATTCATCATCTGTACATTCATTGGGATGCTTCATCCAAAGAGGGTTGGTATCGCTTAAAGATACCGGACGTTTGTTGATCTTTACCCGGTCTCTTGCAGGAGAAACTTCTACAATTTCTTTTTCGCCGTTTTCATTTTCTTTTTCTTCTGTCTTGGCATCTTCATGAATGTGTTCTACTACAACATCATCTTCCTTTAAATCTGCCTCTTCAATGGTCTCATATTCCTGAGGTGCATTAGCCTTGGAAAGATAGATATTTACCGGCATAAAGGAACAATATCTTTCAATTACTTCACGCATCCGGTATTCATTGGAAAATTCCACGCTCTCTTCGTTTAAGAACAGTGTGATTTCTGTTCCCACAGTATTCTTGCTGCCTTCCTGAAGCTCATATTCTGTACCGCCGTCACAGGTCCAGTGTACCGGAGCTGCTCCCTCACGGTAAGAAAGTGTATCAATGTGCACTTCATCTGCTACCATGAATGCAGAATAAAAACCAAGTCCGAAATGTCCGATCATCTGATCGTCTGTTGTTTTATCCTTATATTTTTCCAGAAACTCTGTAGCGCCGGAAAATGCGATCTGTGTAATATACTCTTCCACTTCATCTGCAGTCATACCAATTCCGTTATCAATAAACTTCAGAGTTTTCTCCTCTGGATTTACCACAACCTGAATCTCTGCCTTATAGTTATCCGGGAATGTATATTCTCCCATGATTTCCAGTTTCTTTAATTTGGTAATGGCATCGCATCCATTGGATACCAGCTCACGTACAAAAATGTCGTGATCGGAATACAACCATTTTTTAATAATCGGAAAAATATTTTCACTGTTAATTGATAAGCTACCATGCTTTACAGCCATGCTGCCCACACTCCTTTATTCTTAAATTTCAAATTTTATTGTTGTCACTTGACCATCTATCCCATATAGTAATACCACTTTCAGAAAAAGTCAAGAAAAATTTAGCACTCATTTTAATCGAGTGCTAACAACATATTCTCCCATATTTCAAAGGGCACCGCCTAAGCGATGCCCTTCTAAATTCACTTTTGTTTATTTTTTCTTACGGTATACCACCACGCCTGCTCCAATTGCCAATGCAGCTACCAGTGCGATAACAAACGGAAGGATTGGTGTATCATCTCCGGTCTTAACCGGATTCTTCTGATTTCCGGCAGGAGTAGGTGTTACCTTGCTGTTGGCTGCTGCCGCAACCTGGAAACCTACTTTTTTCGTATCCTGTTCCCCGGTATTTACCCAGTTGCTTCCATCAAATTTCTGCTGATTATAAACAACGCTTAACGTATAGCTTCCTTTCTGAGAAAGACCAAAGGAGGCTGTATATGGCGCTGCGCTCCAGCTGTTGGTATTTAAGACTGTCCAGTTTAACGGAACATACCGCACATCTCCCTTACGTGGTTTTGCATTATCCATGCCTGCGCCCACTGCAGTAAAGGTGATTTTGGACTCTGTGGTATAACCTTCGCCTTTGATTCCGGAGATATAGTTTTTATCTGTTGATGGAACCTTTGGCTCATATGCCTTCACTGATACCTTAACCGATACCTTCTGGCTGATTCCATCAGGATTGGTTACGCCTTTGGGAAGGCTGATCTTACCGCTTACGGTAAAGGTTTGCTTTTCAGTGCTCTTTGGATTGTATGCACAATTCTTTACATCCCAGGAAATAGATGCTTTGGATTTGCCCTTGCTGGTACGAATAGATACTCCAGAAGGAAGTTTCAGGCTCTTCGCACTTTTTTCTGCTCCGTTTTTGATTCCTGTAATGGGATCAAGTTCCGAAACGGAAACCAGTTTTTCCTTTACTTCGGTTACACTGAAGTAGGAATTTACCAATGCCTGTACCTGCGCATCATTGGGAACCTTAATCACTTCCAGATATTCACTGTAGGTAAGTCCCTTCTTGGGCTGTACTGTAAAGGAAGCGCTTTCTCCTGCCTTTAATACCAATAAGGAAAGGGCGCTGACTTCATAATATTCGCTCTTGGGCTGTTCCAGAGTAATCGTACCGGTACCTTTGTTTGTCACTGTCACTGTCTGCGCCTTGGGAGCCTTTTCATAGCCTTCTTCCATGCTTCCAAAATCCAGCATATCCGGTGTCACTGCCAGCTTAAAGGTTTCTTCTTTTTCCTGAACCTTCCAGCTTACCTTTACAGATGTAAGGGTACTGGAATCCTCTGCATTTTTAACAGCAATCTTACCGCTGTATTCACCTGCCTTCAGCCCTTCCTTTGGCTGAATGCTGAAAGAAGCACTTTCCCCTGGTTTCAGAGTATTCTGAGACAATTCTCCAATTCGGAAATTCTTAACTTCCGGCTGTACAAGGGTTATCTCACGATTGCCGGTATTGGTCAGGGTAACGCTTCTTGCCTCTGGAGCTGTTTCATATCCCTCTGTCACAGTATCAAATTCCACAGCAGAAGGCTCCGCTTTGATCTCCACTACCGGAACTTCTTCCTTCTGAACCTCTACAGACGCTCTGACAACAGCCTGAATAGACGTATCCTCCAAAATACTGAAAATCAGATCATTGCTGTAACTGCCTGCTGTCAGTCCCACAACAGGACGTACCTGAAGGGAACAGCTTGTGCCCGGGCTCAAAACATAATTCTCCAGACTTCCTTCGCCTTCCAGCTTTACGTCAAAATAATCTGTTTTTCCCAATGTGATTGTTACCGGAGTCTGTCCGTCATTATAAAGAGATACCTTCAGAGCTTCCTCTGCGCTCTCATATCCCTCTTTAAGAGGGGCAAAGGTCAGTTCTCCCGGTTCTGCCCGAAGAGCATAAGTCTCCTTGGGTTCTTCTGCTTTTTCTGTAATGATAACTTCTGCCGGAACTGAAACGCTGGTGCCTTCTGCGCTTGTATAAACAATCTGATCCTGATAGGAACCTGGTTCCAATCCCTCTCTCGGCTGCACCCAAAGGCTTATGGCATCTTCCGGGTCCAGTGGTTCAGAGATATCCTGTACCATAAAATATTCCGGACTTGCAGATTCAAAATGTAAGGTTCCGCTTCCTGTATTCTGCACATAAATGTACTGGGGTTCTGTTTCTGATTCCTGACCATCCACCACATTTCCAAAATTCAGAGTACCGCTTCCGTCTTCTGTTGTTGCCTCTGCAGAATAAACTGCTGGTGTCTCTGGCGCTGTTTCTGTATTTTCCCAGTTTTCTTCGTTACCCATTTCAGACTGTTCCAGAGTTCCATCCTCTGTGGCTTCCGGAATTTCTTCCAGTCCCTCATCCTCGGATAACTCTCCCTGAGGAAGCTCCGGCTCTTCCACATATTCCAGCCCTGATTCTTCCTCTAACAATGCCTCTTCTTCCGGAACTGTTTCTTCTGTACTTTCTTCCTCTTCCGCCTTGGTAGCTTCGGTGCCTTCGCCTTCTGCGGCAATGATCACAGAAGTTACTTTCAGGGAACCGCTCAGTCCCATATCCTCAAGGCCTTTGATCTCCAGAACAATTTCTGCGCCCAGATCTTCTTCCGCTACCACGTAGGTTTTCTCTTTTCCTACTTCAGTCAGTTCCTCTCCTGTTTTTCTCGACCAGGAAAAACTAACGTACTCATCGGTTACACCCTCCGGCGTCACCTTTTCGTAATCTGCGCTCAGGGTACTTCCCACTTCTCCTTTTCCTTTTAGTTTCAGCTTTCCACCCAGCTCACCGGATGGCGCCGCTGCAAATACCATAGAGGGAAGAAGAGAGAATGCCATAAGCACAGCCATCACAATCGCCAATACTCTTTTTTTCCACATAAGATAACCTCCTTTTCTGCTATTGTATCTCATTTTTCAGAAATCCACAAGGAAACTCCCTTCAAAAACGAAAGGTTTCCCTTCCAATTTCTGTAAAGTCAGAAAATTTTTCCTTATTATTCTATCTACAGGATACCATATGCTGATTTTACTATGTAATCCACACTTGACCTTATCCCTCTACGATAAGATACTGGCCTCCCGGAAGAGGAAATACTTCACTGGCATCCTCCAGTTCTTCCATGGACATTCCTTCCACATCTGCCCCGATCTCATCCAGATATTTCCGCACTTCCTTCAGAGAATCCACGACAACTGCCATACAATCCTCCAGAAAAGCCTCTGCTTCCTCATAGGTTTCTGCCACCGGTTCATCAAACAACTGTCCCTGATTTTTTAAAAAAGTCTCCACACATTCTTCTGTATACATATTTTTTCCTCCATTTATTTATTTTTTTATTTCTGCAGCCTGGCTGCTCTTATCCACGAAAAATCTGAAAAATCTCCTCCGGTTTTTCAGCCAGAGCCTTTGCTCCATTTTCCAGAAGTTCCTCTCTGGTACGAAATCCCCAGAGTACCCCAACCGTAAACATCCCTGCGTTCTTCCCGGTTTCCATATCTGTTCCGGTATCTCCGATATACAGACATTCCTCCGGTTTTACTCCAAAGGCCTCTGCAATCTTCAGCGGACCATCTGGAGAAGGCTTTCTTGGGATTTCCGGACTCTGTCCCAGAATCATATCAAAGGTATCTCCAAACATACTGGTAACCACCTTTACGGCAGCTCCATGGGGCTTATTGGAGCAAACTGCGATTTTCGCACCTTCCTCCTTCAGTCTGGCAAGGGTTTCCACAATCCCCTCGTATGGTTTTACCCGATACAATGGATTCTGATCGAATTTTTTCCGGTAGGAAGCATCTGCTTCCTGAAAATGTACCAGTTCCCTGTCTCCGGCATCCTTCAGACATCTGCGAATCAGCATGGATGCCCCTTCCCCGCAGTAGTATTTAAAATTTTCCACCGGCAGTTCCTGAAGTCCCAGTCCACACATAATCTCATTGGCCACATAAGCCATGGATTCCAGCGTATCTGCCAGTGTTCCGTCCAGATCAAAGATGCATGCTTTCCACATATGTTTCCCCTCTCAGATCAATTCCTAATTTTTTTAATTCCTGAAACAGGCGCGCCACAGGAAGTCCTACCACATTGTTGTAATCTCCGGAAATGCCCTTCACATAAATCTGGAAGGGACCCTGGATTCCATAGCTGCCTGCTTTATCCAAAGGATCACCTCCGGATACATAGCGATGAATTTCCTCCTCTGAAACAGGATAAAAAGTCACCTGGGTACACTCATAAAAAGTAACAGGTTTCCAGGTTCCAGGCCGCCCCAAAAGTATGGTTACTCCAGTATATACCTGATGCGTCTGTCCCTGAAGTCTCTGTAATGTCTCTTCCGCCTCTGCCATGCTTCCAGGTTTTCCAAGGATTTCCCCCTGATAAACAACAATGGTATCCGCTCCAATGATCAAAGCCTCTTCTTCTGTTTCCTTTGCCACTGCCATTGCTTTGGAAAAAGACAGTTGTTTCACCGTTTCCACCGGATCTGTGCCGGTTACAGGCTCCTCCTCTCTGGCCGGCTGTACCACAAAGGAAACGCCTGCCTGTTCCAGCAAATCCCTGCGTCTGGGAGAAGCAGAAGCCAAAATTATTTTTCTCATAAGCCACTCCTTTTTCAAGTCTTTCCGCAAGATTTCTCACATCTGCTATCCTCTCAGGTAAGTATAACCCGAAGCTATCCCCGGTGCAACTGTTTTTGCAAAACAGGCTTTGAAACGCTGGAATTCCAGTCAAAATTCCTTTCATCTTCCCCTTTTCTTTTTCCTTCAAAAGTATTACAATAGAAATAGCATTCATTATGAAAGGAGTCAGAATTATGGCAAAAATGAATAAATATTGGGGATATGTTGCTCTGGGTGCAGCCGCTGCCGCAGCAGCAGGCGCCATCGCTGCCATCGCAGCCAAAAAGAAAGCCAGCAAAGAAATATTAGATTTTGAAGATGATTTCGATGAAGATTTTGATATTCCAGAGGAAGAAGAAAAGCCGCAGGAAACTCAAGATCACTTCGCTTCCTGGGATGTGGAGTATGAGGAAAACCAGGACGAAGAACTGGACGAAGTTTTTGAAGAGGAAGAAGAACTGGATGAGGATTTTGAAGCTCCGGAAGATCTGGAAGACCTTTCCCGCTTAGACGGTTCAGAAGAGACGGAAATCCCAGAACAGGAAGAAACGGAAGAAACCTCTGAAGAAGAGGAAGCTCCTGCACAGGAAGAAGTTCCTGCTGACAAATAATGTTTTTCAAAAAAACAGCCCGGCTGTGATTCTCCAATCACAGACCGGGCTATTTTTTATTGGAAGTTTTTCAACAACGCTATGTATCCTTATGCTTCTTTGATTTCCAGAACGTCCATTGGACATGCTTTTACACAGATTCCACAGGCGATACACTTGCTTGCATATTCCTTATCTTCAGCCTTCACCATAACGCCGAACGGACATGCCTCCACACATTTTCCACAACCAACGCATTTTTTCTTGTTGATCATATAAACGCCCTTTGCGTTCTGAGTGATTGCACCTTCCGGACATGCTGCCGCACATTTTCCACACTGTACGCAGGTAGCCGGCTTCGGTGTCACGCCATCCTTTTTCACATCAATATGAATACAGGAATAGGCTTCGTTGAACTCTTTGTAAAATGCCTCTGAACAGGCGATTTCACAAGCCTTGCATGCCATACATGCATCTTTCTTTGCCACATTGAGTCTTTTCATCTTGATTTCCTCCACATGTTCTTCTTCTATAGCAAAGCGTGGTCCGCTTTGGTATCCCTTATGCCTTCGGCAGTTTAAAGGAGCTCTTCAGAGAAACGATTCTGTTAAAGACAGGCGCTCCCTCTTTGGAATCGTGAATGTCCGCACAGAAAAATCCATTTCTTACAAACTGGAAGCTGTCATATCCCTTTGCTTCCATAAGCGCAGGCTCCACATATGCAGTTACTGTGGTCAGAGAATTAGGATTCAGATTTAAAGAGCCGTCTTCCTTGTTGTATACGCCCTTTTCTTCATCTACAATATTCTCGTACAGACGGGTGACTGCCTTTCCTGCTCTGGATGCCTCTACCCAGTGAATGGTTCCTTTTACTTTACGGCCATCCGGCGCGTTGCCGCCTTTTGTTTCCGGATCGTAAGTACAGTGTACAACCCGTACAGTTCCATCACCGTCTGCTTCAAAACCGGTACAGGTAACAAAATATGCATTCATCAGACGAACCTCTGTACCTACAAACAATCTCTTGTATTTCTTCGGCGGATCGATCATAAAGTCTTCTCTCTCAATGTAGAGTTCCTTGCCAAAGGGGATCTGACGATTGCCAAGTTCCGGATTTTCCATATTGTTCGGAGCTTCCAGATATTCAATCTGGCCTTCCGGATAGTTGTCGATCACCAGCTTAATGGGGTCCAGAACTGCCATCAAACGGGGACGTTTCAGTTTCAGGTCTTCACGGATACAGTATTCCAGCATTGCATAATCCACAGAGCTGTTTGCCTTGGATACGCCGCACAGATCCACAAACATCTTGATGGATTCCGGTGTAAAGCCACGACGGCGAAGGGCTGCAATGGATACCAGGCGAGGATCATCCCAGCCATCTACAATACCATCCTCTACCAGTTTCTTAATGTAACGCTTACCAGTTACCACATTGGTAAGATAAAGCTTGGCAAACTCAATCTGCTTCGGCGGATGAGGATATTCCAGTTCTCTTACCACCCAGTCATACAGCGGTCTGTGATCTTCAAATTCCAGTGTACAGATAGAATGGGTAATGCCCTCAATGGCATCTTCAATAGGATGCGCAAAATCATACATGGGATAAATACACCATTTATCGCCTGTATTGTGATGGGTCATATGAGCCACACGGTAGATAACCGGGTCACGCATATTCATGTTCGGGGAAGCCATGTCAATCTTTGCACGAAGAACCTTTTCTCCGTCCTCATACTTGCCCTCTTTCATTTCTTCAAAAAGCTTCAGGTTCTCTTCCACACTTCGATTGCGGTAAGGGCTCTCCTTACCAGGTTCTGTCAGGGTACCTCTGTATGTGCGGATTTCCTCTGCACTCAGATCGCAGACAAAGGCTTTTCCCTTCTGGATCAATTTCACAGCAGCCTCATACATCTGCTCAAAATAATCAGAAGCAAAAAACAGTCTGTCTTCCCAGTCTGCACCCAGCCATTTAATATCTTCTTTGATGGATTCTACAAATTCTGTTTTTTCCTTGGTGGGATTGGTATCATCAAAACGCATATTGAATTTTCCATGATACTCCTGTGCAAGGCCGTAGTTTAAAAGAATTGATTTCGCATGTCCAATATGAAGATATCCATTGGGTTCTGGCGGGAAACGGGTGTGTACAGTGTCATAGACACCTTCTGCCAGGTCTTTGTCAATGATGTTCTCTATAAAATTTTTTGAAACGGTTTCGTTCTCCATCTCTTTCCCTCCTAGAATACTCTGATTATTAATCATACCATAAAACCTTTCGTTTTTAAAGATTTTCCACAAACTTTTGTGAAGAAAAAAAACGGCCCTTGATTTATTCAAGGGCCTAACTTAAGCTGCTGACGGGAATTGAACCCGTGACCTCCGCCTTACCAAGGCGACGCTCTACCGACTGAGCCACAGCAGCGTCTTTCGTGTTGGCATTTATTTCTACCGCTCACAGTTGATTATATTACCAGAGAGACAGACAAATGTCAACACTTATTTTTAAATTTTTTTATTTTTTTTGAAATCCAGTTTTTTTCCTCTTTTTTAGATCTTTTTATTCTGTCTGATCCTGATACTTTTCAATGCATCCACGGATTTTTGTGCGGATTCTCTGTAAGGCATTGTCCACAGACTTGGCGGACTTTCCCATTTCTCTTGCAATCTGCACATAACCCAGCCCCTTCAAATAGTATTCCAACACTTTATTTTCCATGGGACTTAACAGGGATGCAATCTCCTGTTCCAGTATCCTTGTATTTTCTCTGTCAATGATAATGGATTCCGGATTTTCCGCCCAAAGCTGACGGATGCTGTTTTCTTCTTCCTCATGGCTGAGGGAAATATAGGAGTTCAGCGGCATATGCTTCTGCCTGTTGGAGCTTTGCACTGCACTGTAGATCTGTCTGTCTACACACAAGCCTGCAAAAGTCTGAAAAGAGGCATCCCGATCCGGCTGATAATCTCGCACTGCCTTAAAAAGTCCGATCATCCCCTCCTGAATCAGATCATCGGTGTCTCCCCCGATGAGATACATGGCTCTGGCTTTTTTTCGCACCAGCCCCTTGTACTTTTCCATGAGGTAATCTGAAATCCCCTCTTCTCCGGCATGCATTCGGGTAATCAGTTCTTCGTCGGTATAACTGTCATATTGAATCATAATTTTTCCGCCTGTTCCTCTTACGCCATTCTCTGACGCACGATCTCATAAGCCAGAACTCCTGCTGCCACAGATGCATTCAGGGAATCAATATCCCCTTTCATAGGAATGGATGCCACAAAGTCACATTTCTCCCGGATCAGACGGCTTACTCCTTCGCCTTCATTTCCGATTACCAGTCCAATGGGTCCGGTAAGATTCAGATCATACATGGTCTCTCCGCCCATATCTGCACAGACAAACCACAGTCCCTGCTCTTTTAGCTCTTCAATGGTTTTGCCAAGATTTGTCACCTTGGCAACGGGGGTATAGTTTAATGCCCCTGCGGAAGTCTTGGCCACTGTTGCCGTCAGACCAACTGCACGACGTTTTGGAATGATCACTCCATGAGCGCCGGCCAGATTGGCAGTTCGGATAATTGCGCCAAGATTATGGGGATCTTCAATGTTATCCAGCACAAACACAAAGGGCGCTTCTCCTTTTTCCTTTGCCTTGTTCAGGATGTCCTCCACAGAAGCATATCCATAGGCAGCTACCTGGGCAATTACCCCCTGGTGAGCACCGGTTTCACTTAATTGATCCAGACGTTCTTTTGATACATAATTAATAATGGTGTCTTTCTTACGCGCCTCTCTTGCAATGGTTCGTACCGGGCCGTCCTGACATCCATCCAGAATAAAAAGCTTATCCACATCTCTTCCTGACCGGAAGGCTTCCAGTACCGCATTGCGGCCTTCTATCTGTTCACTCATAGTACATCCTCTCCGATTCCCAGACGGATCAGGGTCAGTATCCGTGAGAAATCCTCCTTCAAATATAAATATCCCATCAATGCCTCAAAACCTGTAGCCCTGCGGTAATCTGCCATGGTAGCATGTTTTGCCATCGTGGGAGAATGGGCATTCCTGCCTCTTTTGTATACCCCCAGCTCTTCCTCGGTAAGTTCCGGCTGGATTTTCTCCATCATAGCCGACTGGGCGCCTGCTTTTACCAGGCTGCTGGCCTGCTTATGCAGGCGGTTCACCGGACAGTTGCCTTTTTTTACAAGGATGGTCCGGATCACCAGTTCATACACACCATCTCCAAGATAGGCAAGTGTCAAAGGAGAATAGGTTTTTAAATCCCTATCCTCCAGCTGAAACAGTTCCTTTAATTGGTTTAGATTCTCTTCCATTTTACTCCTTCACGGGTATCTTTTAATTCAATTCCTTTTTTCAGAAGAATGTCTCTGATCTCATCTGCTCTGGCAAAATTCTTTTCTTTTCTGGCTGCCTGGCGCTCTTCAATGAGTTCTTCAATCTCCTTGTCCAGAATTTCTTCTTCTTTTATGGCTTTCAGACCCAGCACACCGCAAAGCTTCACAAGCTGATCCAGAAGTCCCTGTGCCAGAGCTCTGGAGCAGTCTGCTTCCACCTTGGTATTGGCAAATTTCACCAGTTCAAAAATTGCAGCCAGCGCATCTGCTGTATTAAAGTCATCGTCCATGGCTTCTTCAAATTTAGCGGTAAAGCCTTCTGCCTCTTTAAGAAGCTCTTCCTGTTCAGGCGTTGCCTCCTGAGTAACTGCTGCAGCGGCGCGGTCTTTTAATCGCTCTGCGCCTTCTGTGATTCTCTCCAGAGCATTTTTGGATGCTTCCATAAGATCTGCGCTGAAATTCAGCGGACTTCTGTAATGCGCATTCAGCATAAAGAAACGCAGTACCTGGAGGTCATACTGCTCGCTGATCTGACGTACTGTACGGAAATTGCCCAGAGATTTGGACATTTTTCTGTTGTCAATATTCAAAAAGGCATTGTGCATCCAGTATTTTGCAAAGATTTTTCCATTGCAGCACTCACTCTGAGCAATTTCATTCTCATGGTGAGGGAAGATCAGATCTTCTCCGCCTGCATGGATGTCAATTTCTTCTCCCAGGTATTTCTTAGCCATTACAGAACACTCAATATGCCAGCCTGGACGTCCATCACACCACGGAGATTCCCAGTAAGGCTCTCCTTCTTTTTTGGGCTTCCAGAGAACGAAATCCAGAGGATCTTCCTTCTGCTCTTCTCCAGATACCTGAATGGTACGGAACCCGGACTGGAGATCATCCAGATTCTTATGAGACAGTTTTCCATATTCCTTAAAGTTTTTCACACGGAAATAAACGGTTCCGTCTGCTGCCGCATAAGCATAACCCTTTTCGATCAGTGTCTGGATCATTTCGATCATTCCCTGAATCTCACGGGTAGCCTGTGGATGAATCGTGGCAGGCTTTACATTCATGCCGGACATATCCTGTTTACATTCTTTGATGTAGCGCTCTGAAATTTCTTCTGCACTGACACCTTCTTCAATTGCTTTTTTGATGATCTTGTCATCCACATCTGTGAAATTGGATACAAAATTCACCTCATATCCTTTGTATTCCATATAACGGCGCACAGTATCAAAAATAATCATCGGACGGGCATTTCCAATATGGATCAGGTTATAAACCGTAGGCCCGCAGACATACATTTTGACCTTTCCTTCTTCCAGAGGAACAAATTCCTCTTTTCTGCGTGTTAATGTGTTAAAAAGTTTCATCGCTATTTTCCTCCCTTATCCTTCTCCAGCAAAAGGCAGATTGCCTCCGCTGAAATTCCCTCACCGCTTCCGGTAAATCCAAGTCCTTCTTCTGTTGTTGCCTTTATATTCAGCTGATCCACGGAAATTTCCAGCGCCTGAGCAATATTTTCTCTCATGGCTTCTATATAAGGAGCCATCTTTGGCCTCTGGGCGATAATGGTGGCATCAATGTTTCCCACAGCATACCCATGGGTATCCAAAAGAGCCGATACATGCTTTAATAAAACCACACTGGAGATTCCCTTATATGCCGGATCTGTATCCGGAAAGTGCTTTCCTATATCTCCAAGAGCTGCAGCACCCAAAAGAGCGTCCATCACTGCATGGATCAGCACATCTGCATCTGAATGTCCCAGAAGTCCCTTTTCCCAGGGGATCTTCACTCCGCCCAGGATCAGATCTCTTCCTTCTGTTAATTTATGCACGTCATATCCCATTCCTATACGCATGATGATTCTCCTTCTATCTCAAGCATTTTCCCTATACGGAGAAAACTCAGTCTTCTTCGCACATAAGGTGACAGGGCCAGACTTAAAGGAATAACCTCCTCGGTAAGACCAATATCGGAAACTGTTTTTTTGCAGCCGGCTTTATCCAGCATTGCTGCCATTTCCTCTTCCTCTGGAAGGGCTTCCAGAATTTCTCTGATTTCTTCCAGAGATTCCTTCAATCGGTCAGGGTCCACCTCCAGAAGAAGATCTGGCTGGTTTTCTCCCTGAATCGCTCTCAGCAGTCCCTTTCTGTCGAAATATTCTTCCAGAAGTTCCTCTTCCATTCCTTCGTAGGCCTTCACCTTACATCTTCCCTCTGCAATGGCACGGGCAATTCTCTTATATTCCTTCAAAACCAGCATGGTACCCACAGAAACCTTTTCTCCGTGAAGGGCATCCAGCGGGCCGTTGACCACTTCCATCTCCCAAAGATGGGACATATGATGTTCTGCACAGGAGGCAGGTCTGGAATTTCCCACCATCTGCATGGCAAGTCCGGATAACAAAAGTCCATACATCAGCTTCTCGCAGCTTTCTTCTTCCCCTGCAGCAATGGAACGAAGACAGGAACGCACTGTACGAAGCGCCTTTTCTTCCATTTCCACCACATGACTGCAGTAATATTCACCGGTGAGAAGATGCGCAATTTTCCAGTCTGCCAGACAGATGTATTTCCCAAACAGATCGGATACGCCGGAGGCATTCAGCCTTCCTGGCGCACTGGCAAAAATGCGGGTATCCGCAAACACAGCCAGCGGCGCCTGCGCCGGAACGGTTTTCTTCATTCCATCCAGTGTCATGGCAGCCACTGTGGATACAAATCCGTCCACACTGGCAGCGGTAGGTACGGAAACAAAGGGAATTCTGTACAGATGTGCTACATACCTGCTGATATCATGGATGGTTCCTGCTCCCACAGAAAGGATCAGGTCAATATCCTCATCCATATTGTTCTCTACGATCTCAACGGCATAATTATCCGCATGAAGTCCCTCTGCATCCAGAACCAGGACCTGACATCGGTCGTAGATCTCTTCCATGATCTCCTTGGTTGCTTCATAAGTATGGGTGTCACAGATCAGCAGCGGAGAAATATACTCCTTCAAAAATCCTTCTGACATCGCTTCTTCTAAGGCATCCACCGCATTCTCTTCTATGAGAATCTCCTTCACTTCAATCTGGTGCTCTTTCCCGCAGCTACAAGGTCGGGCAAAGTCATCCGTATCCACTCGCATGTATTTATTTCCTCCTGATATTTATTCTTTCTTGTGTCAGAGTTCTCTGACAACAGTCTGATTGATATTTTGGTATACTTCTACAGTTTGGTATTATACACGATTCATGGTGGAAAAGCAATCGTCACCCGTGGATTCCAGCGGAAAAAGAAAAAGCCTTCCACGGATGAAAGGCTTTTTCTTCTGTCTGCTTTGAATTATTTTTCGATAGCAGCGATCACTTCTACCTCGCAGAGAACATTTTTCGGTAATGTCTTCACTGCTACGCAGGAACGTGCCGGTTTATTTACAAAATATTTTGCATAAATTTCATTGAAAGCTGCAAAATCTCCCATATCTGCCAGGAAGCAGGTGGTCTTCACTGCGTGTGCAAAATCTGTGCCAGCCTCAGTGAGTACTGCATCCAGATTTTTCATAACCTGTTCTGCCTGTGCCTCGATGGTTTCTCCAGCCAGTTCGCCAGTTGCCGGATCTACCGGAATCTGTCCTGATGTGAACAGCACGTCATTTAAGATCATGGCCTGTGAATATGGTCCGATGGCTGCCGGAGCTTTGTCTGTGTAAACTACTTTCATGGTAAAATCTCCCTTCATACATTCTCTTTTTTTCCGCTGATTCTGCCTTTTGGCCTCTGCGGTTTTCTGTCTTTATTTTATATCAAAAAAATTTTAGCGTCAAGCAAAATATTTTTGTTTTCTATGTTCCATCTGGTTTTTTCAGCCATCTGTCACTTCTCCCAGATTCAGATAATTATATACCACCTTGGAGACTTCCTGAATGTTTTTGATGGCTTCCGCCTCATTGGGGAAGTCTTCTGACATCACACACACAATATACGTTGTTTTTGGGCCGTACACAATGGCAATGTCATGCTGATCCTTATCTGTCTCCCCTGTTTTATTGGCAATTTTAATGTCTCCGCTGATGCCTTCTGGAATTTTCCAGGTTTTTTTCTGGTTCAGAAGCAATTCCAGCATCTTTTCGGAGGCCTCCTTACTGACACATTTTCCCTGATAAATCTTCTCCAGAATCTTTCCACAGTCCTCCACAGAGGTTTTATTATTTCCTCCCAGTCCCACGGAAGGGGAAGCGGAAGGCGCAAGGGTATGCTGCACCGTAGTTTCTTTATATCCTTCCTTTTCCAGATAGGTATTGACTTCCTGGGCCCCTTTGAGAAAATCGTGCGTTTCCGTCTGAAGACGAATCAGCTCATTATAAGACTCATTGTCACTGACAGTAATCATATTCTCCAGAAGTCCCTCTACCTTTGCCTGTACCGCCGGGTCTTCCGGAGATTTGTTCATTCGTTTTCCTTCATTAGAAAGAACTGTTTCCATATTTTCGTAGGTCTTTGCCATCACAAAGGTTTTGATCAGACTTGCAGAATACATCTGCTGGTTATTGACTGCAAATTTCTCCCCGGTATTCATATCCTTGACATAAACGCTCCACGTTCCCTGATACCCGGAAAGCATTTGCTCCAGAAGGGGATGGAGCGTATCCATTCCCAAATCCTCCAAAGCGCCTACCTTTCCTGTTTCATCCACAGGAAATCCCTCTTCTGTCATACCTGCCTTCTGCTCCAGAACGCCATTGGGACCGCCGAAGTAGTAATTTCCCTGAAACATCTGGCCATTGGAGGTCATTTCAATATAATGGATTCCAGGCTCTGTTGTCATTCTCCCATATTCGTCAAAATAATAATATCCCTGAAATGCGGTTCCATTCATCACCAGCTGATCCATATATCGAATCTGCGGCGCTGCTGTAAGCCTGCCCAGATTGTTGACCATATAATACCCGTCAAAGGTACGGTTCCAGGCATACTCCTCTGTCCCCTGTGCAATGGTAAGATTCTTCAACTGTTCCACATGGGGGGAAGCACTTTGAAATCTTCCTTCTGCATCATGATAATAATAACCGTTAAAAACAGTACCATCTATTTCCAGATGATCGAAATAATGCACAGCAGGCTTCTGATCTTTGCTTCCATCTGCCTTGAGGCAGTAAAACCCATCGCTTTTCAGCAGATAGGTACCGGATCCATCTGAAATTTCCCGAATCTGCGCTTCTCCCTCTACCGAAAGAAGAACATCTTTCTCTGCTCCGGAAACATTTACGCTGGCTGTGAGAATACCAAAAGCCGTACACAAAAGCTTCCATCTCTTGTTCCATTTTGTATTTTTCATAGGTTTCTCCTTTTTTTCAGTAGAGAAAGTATACCTTGTTTTCGGGAGAACTGCAATTCCTTTATTCCACTGTCACAGATTTTGCCAGATTTCTTGGTTTATCCACATCCAGACCTCTGCCCAGAGATACGTAATAACCGAAAAGCTGCAGCGGGATGATTGCCAGGGAATTGGTAAAGTAAGAACTTGTTTTAGGGATATAGAATACATAATCAGCTGTTTTTTCTATTTCCTTATGGCCCAGATTAGTGATTGCCATCACAAAAGCGCCTCTTGTTTTTACTTCCACAATATTGCTGATGGTCTTCGGATATAACTGTTCCTGTGTGGCTACCGCAACCACCAGCGTGTTGTCTTCGATCAAAGAAATCGTTCCATGCTTCAGCTCCCCTGCTGCGTATGCCTCTGAATGGATATAGGAAATCTCCTTCAGCTTCAGAGAACCTTCCAGAGAAATGGCATAGTCTATGCCCCTTCCAATAAAAAACATATGATCTGCTGCCAGATACCGGTTGGCAAATCTCTGAATTTTTTCTTTCATCCCAAGAAGACTTTCCATCTGCTCCGGCAGCTGCTCCAGTTCTCCTTTCAGCTTCTGGAATTCCTCCTCGCTGATGGTTTTGCGAACCCGGGCAAACAGAAGCGCCAGAAGATACACAGCTGCCAGCTGAGTGCTGTAGGCCTTGGTCGTGGCTACTGAAATCTCCGGTCCTGCCCAGGTATACATCACCTGATCTGCTTCTCTGGCTATGGAGCTTCCCACCACATTCACAATTCCAAGCACCGGACAATGATGCGCCTTTGCTTCCCGAAGAGCTGCAAGGGAATCTGCAGTTTCTCCGGACTGGCTGATAACAACGGTCAACATCCCTTCTTCAAATATGGGATTTCGATATCGGTACTCACTGGCCAGATCTACTTCTACCGGTATCCTGGCCAGTTCTTCAATCACATATTTGGCCGTCACGCCCACATGATACGCTGAGCCACAGGCAACGATACTGATTTTTTTCAAAGCCCGGATCTCTTCGTCACTCATGCCCAGTTCCTGAATGCAAATGTCATTGTCCTTCAGTCTTGGGCTAATGGTATCCCGCACTGCCTTGGGCTGTTCGTATATTTCCTTCAGCATAAAATGCTCATAACCGCCCTTTTCTGCTGCATCCACATCCCAGTCAATGGTTGTGGTCTCTTTCTTCAGTGGTTCCCCGTCAATGTTATAAAACCGGATATGTTCCATGGACAGGCAGGCAATTTCTTCATTCTGCATATAATATACATTCCTTGTATATTGCAAAATGGCCGGAACATCTGAAGCAATGAAATTCCCGTCTTCGCTGGTTCCAATGATCAGCGGGCTGTCCTTCCGCGCAGCATAAATATGATGAGGATGATCCACAAACATAATGCCCAGCGCATAAGAGCCTTCCACACGATGCATCACCTTTTCCATAGCAGCAACCGGATCACCCTGATAATATTCTGTGAGCAGATGTACCAGCACCTCTGTATCTGTCTCTGAGACAAACTCATACCCTTTGTCTTCCAGTTTTTTCTTAAGTTTCCCGTAATTCTCAATAATTCCATTGTGTACCACCACAATGGAATGCTCTTTATTAAAATGAGGATGTGCATTTGTATTGGAAGGACAGCCATGGGTTGCCCAGCGGGTATGTCCAATTCCGGAAGTCCCCCTCATTGTTGCTCCGTCATGAGTCAGTTCCTTTAGTCCCTTCAGGCGCCCCATCACCTTTTCTGTCTGAAGTCTTTCTCCGTCAAATACAGCAATTCCTGCTGAATCATACCCACGGTATTCCAGCCTGGAAAGTCCCTCCAGAAGAATAGGCGCTGCCTGTTGTCTGCCAATATACCCTACAATTCCACACATGTCGTTCCCTCCTGTTGTCCTTCTTTCATTTGCACAATCAGTTTCTTTTTTTGCATTTTCAGTGTTTTAACTCAGTAAAGTATACAGCATTTTTTCTATCTGTCAAGATATTTTTCCCAAAAAGTTTTCAGAAATCCCTCTACATTGTGAAGGGTACATCTCTTACGATCTTCCCATTCCAGTGGGAACAATCTCTGATATTCTCCCTCAGAAAACCGTTCATCCAGAAGAAGGATGCAACCCACATCCTCCTGGGTACGGATTACTCTTCCTGCTGCCTGCAAAACCTTATTCATTCCCGGAAAACGGTAGGCATAATCAAAACCGTTTTCTCCCTTTTTATCGTAAAACTCTTTTAAAATCTCACGTTCATGACTGATCTGCGGAATCCCGGTTCCCACAATAGCAACACCTATAAGACGTTTTCCTATGAGATCGATCCCTTCTGAAAAAACTCCTCCCATGACACAGAAGCCAATCAGGGTTTTCTCCCGCTCCTGAAATTCCTCCAGAAATTCCTCCCGGACCCGTTCATCCATGGATGCCGTCTGAGAAATACAGTGTACCCAGTCCACAGAAAACTCTTCTTCATAAACCTGACGTACCTCTTCCATTAACTTGTAGGAAGGAAAAAACACCATGTAGTTTCCCTTTTTCTGCCAGGCCATCCGGGCAATATAGGCTGCAAGTTTCCGATATTCTTCATAATTTCTTCTGGTATAACGGCTGCTCACATCCACTCCAGTGAGAATACACCGTTTTTCCCGGTCAAAGGGAGAAGGTACGTAGATCCCGTAATCATCTTCCCGGCAGCTTAACAGTTTCCGATAATAGGTAAGAGGAAGAAGGGTCGCAGAAAAAAACACTGCACTGATTCCCTTTTCCAGATATGCTTTTAAATTCTCTGCCGGATTTACACAAAAAAGCTTCAGACGAAACCGTCCATCCTCTCCCTGTTCTGTGTAGATCACATAGTTTTCATCCACCAGTTCGGAAATATTTAAAAAATCACGGACAGAAAAATAGAAATCCAAGATTTCGTCTGCTATGCCTTCTCTTGGCGGTTCCTCCAGCATCTGTTCCATTTCGCCCATAACCTGCATCAGATACAGAGGCATTACCCCCTGGTTTTCCTGAATCTGATACCTGTCGCACTCTTTTTTCAGTTCCAGAAGCAATTTATTGACCTTTTCCAGGGCTCTGGCCAGCTTTGGCCAAAAGGGCTTCACCCGTTTCTTTACTTCCAGCACTTCCTCTTTACAGATGGAGGCGCTGTACATCTCCCGTCCCCTTTCTGCCAGATTATGCGCCTCATCAATGAGAAAAATGTACTTTCCCCGGCTCTCCTCTCCAAAAAAGCGCTTCAGATGCACATTGGGGTCAAACGCATAATTATAATCGCAGATCACACCATCCATCCACACGGACAGATCCAGGCACATTTCAAAAGGACAGACCTTCCATTTTTCTGCCTGCTCTAAAATGCAGTCCCGATCAAAGTTCTCTTCTGTAGTCCAAAGCTGATAAACCGCTTCGTTGACACGGTCAAAATGGCCTTTTGCATAGGGACATGCCTCGGGATTGCATTCTGCCTTTTCCAGAAAACACATTTTTTCCTTGGCGGTAATGGTGATCGTCTTAAACCGAAGTCCCCGTTCCCGTAAAATAGAAAATGCCTCCTGGGCCACAGTTCTGGTAATGGTCTTTGCAGTGAGATAAAAAATCGTTTCTCCCTTTCCCTCTCCCACAGCCCGTACTGCCGGAAAAATAGTGGACATGGTTTTTCCCACTCCAGTAGGCGCCTGAATAAAAATCTGTTTTTCGCTGACAATGGAATGATACACACTGGAAACCATTTTTCTCTGCCCCTCCCGGTAAGGAAAGGGAAATTCCAGTCCTTCCATGGAACGGTTCCGTTCCTTCTTCCAGCGCAGCTGATAAGAGATCCATTTGTGGTAGGCATCGGTAAGCTCCTGATACCAGTTCACAAGATATTCCATGGAAAGTTCTTCCCGAAAGCGTCGGATCTGTTCTGTATCCAGATTGGCATACGTCATCTGAACCACGATTTTATCCAGTTGTTCCATCTCACCGTAAATCCGTGCATAACAAAGGGCCTGGGCACGATGAACCGGTATCGGTGCTTCCAAAAGCTGAGGATCTCCATAGATTCCTTTGATCTCGTCTATGAGTACTCCATCCCCTTCTGTCTGGATTCCATCTGCCCGGCCCTCCACAACCAGGATGACATCTTCATATTCTGTTTCCCGTTTCAGGGATACCTCCGGACGATATTGGCTTCCCATCTGTTTCTGTATTTTTCTGTGCAGACGGCTGCCTTTCTGCATGGCTTCTTTGTCCATGGTATTTCTGCGGTTGTCCAGATCCCCGCTTTGCAATATAAATTCCACCAGATTCCTTACGGAAATGCGGACGATTGGTTTTTCCATAATTTCTCCTGTTATACGAAAGAAGGTGCACACCTCTGTGCGCACCTTTTTTGCTTCTTCTGTATTTTACTATACTATGCTACTGCAAATTTTGCAATGGTTTTATTGAATTTCTGGTCTTCTCCGTAGCATTTCACGGTTAAAACTTTCGTCAGGTCCATGCTCAGGATTCCCAAAATAGATTTTGCATCAATAATAATTCTGTTGTAAAAGATATCAATGTCAAAATCACATTTGCTTGCCGCGTTTACAAACTCTTTTACGTCTTCCGTAGCATTTAGTCTGATCTGATGCTCCGTCATTGTTTCAGCCTCCTATTCTCAATCAGCAGTATCATCCATCTCTACAAACCAATCGTTTTCTCGATAAAATGCATTCACAAACAATCATTTTATCTGACCGTATTTTGGCATTTTGAAAAGTGAATGTCAAGGGGCTTCAAATTTTCGTTACATTTTTCCACATTTTAAACAAAAATCTCTTCCAAAAAATGGGAACTTCGTTTAAAAATCTAATGCTTTTTGAAGAATTTTGGCTAAATTTGAACGTTTTTTTAAGTTTTTTCAGGCTGAATAAAGAGCAGACACCATACAGATCAGATCTGTGTCATGACAAAAATATCATAAATAGCCTTTACTGCCGTCTCAAAATCACGATTTTCCACACCGATGATAATATTCAGCTCACTGGAGCCCTGGTCGATCATTTTTACGTTTACGTTGGCATGCGCCAGAGCTGAAAAAATCCTTCCGGCTGTTCCACGCTGTGACTTCATTCCACGGCCCACCACTGCAATCAGAGCCAAATCCGATTCCATTTCCACAAAATCCGGCTGAACTGCCCGATGAATGCCGGCCACCACCTGCTGCTCCTTCTCTTCAAACTCGTCCTGATGTACATACACTGTCATGGTATCAATGCCAGAGGGCACATGTTCAAAACTGATCTGATTATCCTCAAACACCTGGAGTACCTTACGGCCAAAACCGATTTCGCTGTTCATCATGGATTTTTCAATGTTTATGGAACAGAAGCCCTTCTTTCCTGCAATTCCTGTAATCACATACTTTGGTTTTTTGCAGGTGCTCTCCACAATAAAGGTTCCCTTATCCTCTGGACGGTTGGTGTTACGGATATTGATGGGGATCCCTTCCTTCCGTACCGGGAAGATTGCTTCTTCATGAAGCACTGTAGCGCCCATATAAGAAAGCTCCCGAAGTTCCCGGTAAGTGATGGTTTCAATCACAGCAGGCCGATCCACAATTCTTGGATCCGTAACAAGGAAACCTGATACGTCTGTCCAGTTTTCATATAAATCCGCCTGGATTGCCTTGGCTACCAGAGAACCAGTCACATCGGAACCACCTCTGGAAAAGGTCTTTATGGTTCCATCCTCACAGGCACCATAAAAGCCCGGAATTACTGCTTGTTCACACTTCGCCAGTCTTTTTGAGAGAAGTTTGTCGGTTTTTACCGGATCAAAATTTCCATTCTTATCAAAACGAATCACTGTTGCCGCATCCACAAATTCATAGCCTAAGTACGCAGCCATCACCTTTCCATTTAAAAACTCCCCACGGGAAGCTGCATATTCCACTCCTGCCTGCGCCTGAAAATCCTGCCCAATCTGCGCAAATTCTTCTTCCAGTGAAAGTTCCATCTTCAAACCACGGATGATTTCATAATACCGCTCCTTGATTTCTTCCAGTTTTTGTTCAAAGGCTTCCCCTTTTACTGCAGCGTCATAACAGCCATACAGAAGGTCTGTCACCTTGGTATCCCCGTCAAACCGTTTGCCTGGCGCAGACGGAACCACATAACGTCTGCTCTCCTCACTTCTGATAATCTCTCCTACCTTCTGAAACTGTTCTGCATTGGCCAGAGAACTTCCTCCAAATTTCACTACTTTTTTCATAATCCTGCTCCTCACTGCTTTTTCTCTTTACCACTATAAAGTATGTTCCTATTTTATTGAAAAACAGCGAATTTTGCAAGTATTTCTTTCATTTCCATAAAAAATTGTAGAAATATACAAGGAAGTCCCTGATTCTCTTTCTTTTTCCTGACGGACTTAACAAAAACAGTTTTCACAATACTCCTTTAAAATTCCATCGAGAGCTGCTGCGCTACTGCTGTGGCAGCGACATACGGGAATGAATTTTTTCTTTGCTTCTTCCACTGCACAGTTCACCATTTTGTGCGATACTGTATTGGTAAACAGAATCAGCAGATCCGGTACTCCGATTTTTTTCTTCATGGCGCCTTTTTCCTTGGCAAATACCTTTGCCTTACATCCATATCCTTTACAGATATCCTCATACTGACATACCATCCGTTCGTTACCGCCTACAATCACAACGCTCATTTTTGTCATCTCCTTTTATATTAGTTTAGACTAACTTTTAAAAATAAAGAAAAGCGGGGCTTTCTCTCATGTAAGCCTTTTTCACAAAGAAAAAGCAGCTCCGCTTTTGTTGTTTGTTACAACTAACTTTATGCAATTTACTTTAGCACAATTGTCCTGGGGTGTCAAATATTATTTTTCCCTGTTATTTTTCCCTGTATGTCTTTTTCAGGGAAATTCCTTCTTTTCTGAGAAGGATTACTGACATCACCGCAGCCAGGGCTTCTGCCACCGGAAACGAAATCCAGATTCCTTCTGCCCCCATAAACCGAGACAGCAGCCAGCCCAGAGGCAGGATAATCACAAACTGGCGAACCAGGGAAATCCAGAGAGATTCTTTTCCTTTTCCCAACGCTTCAAACACACCTGCGCTTACAATTCCCACAGTGGAAAATAAAAATCCAAGTCCAATAATCCGGAACGCTGTAATACCATAAGAAAGTACCTTTTCATCTGCATCAAAAGCCCGGAGAATCCATTCTGGCATTCCCACTGCTGCGATGGTTCCCACCAGCATAATTCCGGCAACAATCTTCATGGCATATCCAACAGCCTGATTCACTCGCTTCTGGTTTCCAGCGCCATAATTAAAGCTGATAATGGGACGCATTCCCTGTACAACACCGTTGGAAGGCATATTTACAAAGGTTTGAAGTTTAAAATACAAACCAAAGACAGCTACATACGCCTTATCCAGCTGTGCCAGGATTCCGTTTAACAGCGCCACCAGAAGAGAAGGCATAGCCAGCATCAGACTGGAAGGAATCCCAATGGAATAAATCCTTCCAACCATTTCTTTGTCCGGCTTCATATAGCGTGGATGAATAGTCACACCAATATCTCCTCTGGCGCAAACCACCAGATACATCACAAACGCTCCAATCTGTCCGATCACCGTGGCAATGGCAGCTCCTTTTACTCCCATAGCCGGGAAACCAAACCATCCAAAGATCAAAATAGGATCCAGAATGATATTGATGATACAGCCGCTTGCCATCATCACCATGGTGGTTTTCATTTTTCCAAGACCCTGAAAGATTTTTTCCAGACACATCTGCAGAAGTTCTCCGAATGAAATACAAAGCACCACATAGGTATAATCGCAGGCCCACTGATAAATCACCGGATCATTGGTAAACATCCGAAGAAAGGGCTTTGTAATCGCCAGACCGCCCACAGCAAAGATTACACAGTGAAGCAGCACCAACGCGACTCCAATGGACGCTGCCCGATTGGCTTCCTGTCGATTCCTGGCTCCAAGGCTCATGGAAATCACAGAACCGATACCAATTCCCATTCCCACGCCCACTGACATGACAATATTTTGCAGGGGAAACGCCAGGGACACCGCAGTGATGGCATCTGTTCCCAGTTTTGCCACCCAGATGCTGTCCACAATGTTATACAAAGCCTGAATAAACATGGATAAAACCACGGGAATAGACATGGATACCAAAAGCTGCAGCACTGGTTTTCTTCCCATTACATGTTGTTTCTGTTCCATAAAATGCTCCTTTTAGTTATTCTTATGCAAAAAGAAAAGCCTCCCCGGCCTGTTTTGATGCGGGAAGGCTTGCATATCTTTTTTTATTTTACACAAAGTTCTGCTGCTTTGCAATGGATTTTTCCTTTTTGTCCTGTTTTTTTATCATTCTCAATTATTTATACGCTTCTACCTCACATACGGTAAGCACCGATTCCCGAACCTGAAAGCGGATATCCCGGGTTCCAAATGCCAGCCCATAAATTCTCTCCGGATCTTTCTGGTAACCGGGGCGGGGATCATTGGCCAGAACCTCCAGTAATGCTTCTCTTTGTTCTTCTGGTATCTTACTAAGAAGCCCTTCTGGAAACTCCACCTTTAACTTATGATCCACAATCTGATCGGTGAATCCACCGGATGCCTGGGGATGACTGTCCACATAAGGGAGATAAGGCTTAATATCATAGATGGGAGTTCCATCCATCAGATCTGCGCCTGTAACATGAAGCACCGGTCCCAGCTCTGGATGAAATTCCACCCGTTCCAGTTTCACCGAAGACAGACCCAGGGCATTGGGGCGGAAGGGAGAACGGGTGGCAAACACACCCTTCCGGATATTTCCCCCAAGTCTCGGAGGGCGTACCGTCGGTGACCAGTCGTCCCGGATTGCCTCAGAAAACTCCCAGATCAGCCAGATATAGGTATATTCCTCCAATCCCCGAAATGCATCTGGATTACGGTACTGTGGCTCAAAGATAATCTGTGCCTTTAGAGCGTCAATGCGATTGCTCTGATGAGGAATTCCGAACTTGGTTGGAAAATCCGTGTGAATCCTGGCAATTCTCTTTAAGTGCAGTCCTGTTTCCTGATTCTGTTCCATGCTTGTCTCCTTTATGTTTCAATAAAAATCGCTTTTTATACACAATCTTTCCATACTGAAGGATTGCATTTAAATAGATGGCGTCATAGGCGCCGCCCACAGCACCCACAACAGGAAGTCCCTGGAGAAACTTCATATATAACAGTTCCTGGGATAACACTTCCGCTGTCTTCTGGATTTCCAATTCCCGGTCATAGCAGGGAGGCAGCTGTTCCTCTATAAGAAAGGCCTGCATTCTTTCCTTCGCCTTCTCCCATGCCCGTTCCCTGGCAAGGGCACAACGGATCAATAAGAGAATAAAATATTTTTCTTCTTCTGTTTCATATCCATATCCGTAATGCAGGGCAATTTCATAAATGCTTTTTAGAATCATTCCTGTAAACAAAGGAATATCCGGCAGACCAATTCCCAGTATCCCAAGCCCCACGCCTTCCACACCGGAAAGCAGAAGGTTTTTATTTCCGGAAGTATTTGCTTTTTTTGAAAAGTTTCTCAGAGATTTTCGGTCTTTCTTCACCTCTGCGGTAAAGGCATGGATCTGATAATCCTCCTCCATCTGCTGCTTTTTGTAGGTTTTTTCGATGATTCCCGTTCCCTTTTCAAATACAAGCCCAAAGGCTTTGGAAAAGGCGGTATCCAGTCTTCCCTGGAGGTTTGGGGGAACCTTATCTTCCAGAAGCTGATTCAGAGCCGATATTTTCTTTGCTTTCTTCTTATCCAGATATTGTTGTTCCCGTTTCTCAAGAGCTCTCCATTCTTTTTCCCATGGAGTCATTTTTTTAAATAAGTTCATTTTCTTTACAACACATTCTTCTCTTCAAATACAACGCCTTCCAGTAAAAGTTTCACCAGATTCTCATCTGCCTGAAGGCTGCAAGAACCTTCCAGAGCGCTCTCGCTCACCATACACTGAAGATATTTCTCTCCATCCAGCGGAGCCAACAGACAGAGCTGGCGATTCTTGTCTGTGCCGTCATAAGAGAAATCCATGGTAAGACAGGTAAATTTTTTATTTCCCACCTGAATGGTCTGTGGTTCCTTGCATTCCAGACTCTTATAACCATACTCTTGCGCGCTCATCTCCTGCTCCATGAAAGCATCTATAAAATCCTGCTCCGTATAATACTCGTCAAACTGCTGGATGTTATAGGTCATGGACACAAAGGTATCTCCCTGATCGGAAGTCTCCTTGGAATAACTCAGAAAGTTTTTATCCATATATCCCTCTTGGAAGCCTTCTGGTGTTTTAATACTTACTTCCATGGATTCATCATAATCTTCCAGGATATAGGAGCCATCTGCTGCCTGTCTCGGCGCTTCCGGTTCAAATTCTCCTTCTTCCTCTTCCGGAACGTCCGTAGGTTCTGCTTCCGGTTCCTCTGTTACCGTGGGTTCCGGCGCTTCTGTAGGCGTGATCTCCGGCTCCTCTACATTAAGCTCTGGCTCACTTTCCTCTTCCAGAAGTTCTTCTTCTGCTCCCAGAACATCTCCTTCCAGTCCGGAAAGCAGATCATCGCCAGAGATGCTCTCCACATCCAGAGCTTCTTTTGGCACTTCAATCTTCTCGATGGTGTTAAAATCCTGGAATTCCAGAACCAGCGCACAATTACTGATTTTTGCGCTGAGTTCCTGACCAGATGCCTCTGTCAGTTCTTCCATGGCCTGATCCAGAACTTTCTGAAGGCTCTCATTCAGATCCAGGGTAAAGCCTGCCGGAAGTTTTTTCTCTTTGTCCACAGCAAGCTCCACATCCACATCCAGTTCAGAAAGTCCCACTTCTTCCAGATCTTCTTTGGAAATTTCTTCCATATTACTCAACCACTTATTTAATTCCTCTCCGGTGAGTACCGTATGGAAAATGTATTGTTCCCGATCCTTCTCTTTCTTCGTCTCTTCCTCCATGGTCATTTTTGAGAGAATGTCGCTGGATATCTTAGACATATCCATTTCTTCCTGTGCCTTATTGGCTTCCTCTAAAGACTGTTCCGCATGAGTCCACTGATCGGCAACCTTGGTATAGAGATGCAGTACCTGATCTTCTTCCACTCCATACATTTCCATATCCATGGACAGGTTCATCATATTAAAATAAACTTCCCCGTCAAAATGAAATGCCGCGGGATCATTCACCACTTCCATGTCTCCGGAAACTCCAAGCTCTACTCCCATGGATACACCGCTCTGACTTAAATCCACTGCCATATTCATATCCATATTTCCCGCAAAAGACGTTGCTTCCTTGGTGTTGTTCGCCATTTCCTTCAGAATATCCTCTGGAGTTTCTTTGCCGCATCCGGAAAGAGAAGAAAGAACCAGTGCTCCTGTGAGCAGGTATGCATATCGTTTTTTCATAGGCGCCCTCCTTTTTAAATTTTCACAATTTTTCTCTTTTTTTGCACCTTTTCTTGTATAAGATGACTACATTTTATCCTAACCGTTTTCTAAAGTCAAACAATATCTCATCCAGAAAAAAAGTTTTTCTCTCCGCCCATTACTGTTCACGACCTTCCTTTTTCTTTAATCCGAACCTGTACATACTCACAACATCCTCCGGTGCGTACCGGATATCCCCAGCCTCCCATACCGGAACTGACGATTCTGTGAAACGTCCCCTTCGTCTCCATTCCATAATTCTGCTCATTAATTCCAAGGGCATAGGAAATCTGTCCCATGGGAAAAATCTGTCCCGCATGGGTATGCCCGGATAACTGCAGATCCACTCCCAGCCGGGCATTGATTTTCCCATCCACCGGATGGTGATCCAGCATTACCACATACATAAGCATCTCATCGCCTTTTTTAAAGATTTTACTTTGTTTTCCTCTATCTGTCCATGAAAAACCTTACATTTTCTGTACATTTCAACGAAAATGTGGTATGATTTTACTATTCCACTCTATAGAATTACAGTGACAAACCAAAAAAACAAAGAAAGGTTAAAAACATGTTAGAGATCATCAAATCTGTCAACAGCGCCGTGAACAGTTTTATCTGGGGTGTTCCGGCCATGATCTGTATCATCGGTGTGGGACTGTACTTAAGTATCCGTACCAACTTCATACAGATCCGAAAATTCCCCTACGCCATCAAAACCACTCTGGGGCGTATGTTCCACAAAAAAGAAGCCTCTGATGGCACCATGACGCCGTTCCAGGCTGTCTGTACTGCCCTGGCAGCTACCGTAGGAACCGGAAACATTGCCGGCGTGGCAGGAGCCATTGCTATTGGAGGTCCCGGCGCCGTATTCTGGATGTGGATTTCCGCATTTCTTGGCATGTGTACCAAATTTTCCGAAGTTACCCTTGCTGTCCACTTCCGTGAACGAAACAAAAACGGAGATTACGTGGGCGGTCCTATGTATTACATAAAGAACGGTCTTAGCAAAAACTGGCAATGGCTGGCAGTTCTCTTTTCTGCCTTCGGTGTGCTCACCGTATTCGGAACCGGAAATGCCACCCAGGCAAACACCATTACCACTGCCATTAACTCTGCTCTGCTCAATTACAACATTCTTGATCAGTCGCAGTTAAAAACAAGCAATCTGATTATTGGAATTCTTCTTGCCGTTCTCCTTGCTCTGGTTCTTCTGGGCGGTGTAAAACGTATTGGAAAAGTAACAGAAAAGCTGGTTCCCTTTATGGCTCTTCTGTACATTGTTCTGGCTCTTGGTGTGGTGTTCTTAAATATTGAACACGTTCCAGGCGTATTTCAGTCCATCGTTTCCGGCGCATTCAATCCGGCTGCTGTGACTGGCGGTATTGTGGGAAGCTTTTTCCTCAGTATGAAAAAAGGTGTTTCCCGGGGAATTTTCTCCAATGAAGCCGGCCTTGGTACCGGTTCCATTGCCCATGCCTGTGCAGATACCCAGGAACCGGTAAAACAGGGACTTTTCGGAATCTTTGAAGTTTTTACAGATACCATTGTAATCTGTACCCTTACCGCACTGGTCATCCTTTGCAGTGGTATCCCGGTTGCTTATGGAAGTGATGCGGGAGCGGAACTTACCATTCTTGGATTTACCTCCACTTATGGAAACTGGGTTTCTATTTTCACTGCAGTTGCCATGTGCTGCTTTGCCTTCTCTACCATGATCGGCTGGGGACTTTATGGCGCGCGTTGTATTGAATTTTTATTCTCCATCAAAGTGATCCGTCCATTTATGCTGGTATATTCTCTGGTTGCCATCCTTGGCGCTACCGTGGATCTTGGTCTTCTCTGGAGCATTGCAGAAACCTTTAATGGACTGATGGCCATCCCCAACCTCATTGCCCTTTTCCTCTTGTCCGGAACTGTGGTAAAACTGGTAAAAGAACATTTCAAAACAAAAAAAGCATAACAAAAGCGGCAGGAAATTTCTCCCTTTTTTCTATGGAAGGGGATTCCAAACATTCCTGCCGTTTCTATTTTTTCTGATAAAACTCTCTGAAATTTAAGTCATCTTCAATTCCTCAATAATATTATTTTTCCGGATTTTACACATGGTATATACCATGGAGGCAAATACCACCAGGAACACGCCTGATATGGAAACCAGAAGGGCTCCATATGGCATCACAAAACCGGTATCTGCGCCAAAGCCGATCACCTTGCAGATCAAAAAGCTCACCAATATGGTAAGAATCGTTCCATAAAAAATGGATCTTCCTCCATAAATCAGACATTCATAATACAACATCCGGTTAAAGCCTTTCGGTGACATACCCATGGAACGCAGCATGGCAAACTCTTTTCTTCGTAGCATGAGATTTGTGGAAATGGTATGAAATACGTTGGCCACTGCGATCAGAGAGATTAGAATAAGGAAGCCATACGTCAGCACCCGGATCGCCATTAAGGTACTCCGGTCCTGCTCGTAATAGGATCTCAGATTTGTAATGCTCATTTCTTCAATTCCAAGGGCCTTCCACTCTTTTTCCAGGTTTTTACATACACGTCCGGAATCTTCACACCAAAGCTGATAAACTCTCTGGATTCCATCCGAAGCAAAAAATTCTCGAAATTCTTCATACATACTCTGGGGCAAAAGAAAAACTTTGCTTCCTTCCAGAGTTCCCAGTTCTCCTGGAAGCGCATCTAAGGAATTTCCCAGAACTGCGGTTCCTGTTTTTTGAAATTTTGTTTCTTCCTTTCCCTCGTTTTCTTCGTAAAGCATCTGACCAATCTCTATCTCACATTCCTCTTCCCCCTGGAAAACACTCTGACGCTCATAACGCTGGGTAGACGGATGATAAGCATTGACCTCTGGTACATAGAGGAACCGAAGCTCTTTGGGTTCTTCATAGGATTTTTTTGAAATTCCTTCTTCTTTTCTCAGTTCTTCAAATCTTTCATCGGGAAGAATGACCAAAGTACCGGAAAGTACGGACATCTTTCCCTCCTCTTCTTCAAAAACTGTCACATCCCCTGCCACATTGGGATTTAAGTATTCCCTGGGAATCCGAAGCATAAACTGGGTTATGTCATAGTATTTCTGTTTGGTCACCCCCTCCTGATTTGCAAGAATCTTTTCTGCTTCCTTTTGTTTTTCCGGCTGATACATGGAGCATTCCACATCCACGGAAGGAACCTTCAGCACAAAGGCGCCAGTCTCCATAAGATACGTCTGAAACAGAGAAGCGGTTGTAAACAACACCATGCTGATACTTAAGGATACCACCGTTGTTCTGTATTTTTTCCGATCCCGCTTATAATTTTTATCTGCCATCATTCCTGACAGGCCAAAAAGCCGAAAAACCCAGGGACTTGTTTTCACTTCTTTTGGCCGCACCTTGATATTCTCACTGGAACGGATGGCTTCCATAGGAGACAGTTTTTTGATCCGTCTGGAAGGAATCCAGGCGGATAACCAGATGGTCACAAACGCAATCCCCCCTGCCAGAAAAATGGACCAGAGCTCCACCACCAGAGGAATTGCCTTTTCCTGTCCATAAAACCAGGACGAAATCCCTTTTCCAATAAAATGAAGGGTCACGCCAATGCCCCCGATCCCGGAAAGAATCCCAAGGGGAATTCCCAGAAGACTCACCAGAAAGGCTTCGTATCTCATCGCGCTTTTTAACTGTTTTTTCGTTGCTCCCAAAGAAGAAAGAAGACCAAACTGTGCGCTTCTCTCCCGAAAAGAAATGGAAAAAGCATTGTAGATCAAAAGGATCGATCCCGTCATGATCACCACGATCAATATGGCAAGCAATCCTATATAAACCTGACTAAAATGTTCATTGTCCACCACACCATACCAGCGCAGCAGTCCCACATTGGTTACGGCTCCCACATCTTTCAGGAACGTATCCATAAATGTGTACACTTCTTTTGGATCGTTCAATTCCAGATAAAGATCCACATATGTTCCATCTGTTTTCCCAGGTCCTGCATAGAGTTCATACCCCGGCGCTCCCAAAGAGTGAACAAAGCTCGCGTAATCATAAATCCCCACTACCTGAAACTCTTTTGTCTCCTCTGGCACAAAGTTTTCTTCCGCCTTTGTTTCTGTTCCCATATAGGAATTGGTCTGATGCATCCGCTCCCCCTCATAGGTGCGCTCTCCCAGTTCCAGAGACAGCTGATCCCCCACCTTTATGGTTTCTTCCCCGATATTGGCAAGAAGATGGTCCGGTATGATTACCTCTTCTGGAGAATCGGGCATTCTTCCTTCTGAAAGAAAAACAGGCATCAGATCCATTGCCTCCCGTGAAAGAGACTGCACATACAGATAGGGCATCATGGGCGATTCCAGAGGCTCATAAAGGGCGTAGCCTATTTCTGTCACCGCTGCGCTTTTCTTTACTTCTGGCTGACTGGCGATTTCTTCTGCCTTAGAAACAGGCAGTCCCTCTCCTGCCACGTGCCAGTTTCCGTCGGTTTCCACGGTATGCTGGATCAGAAAATTCCGAAAACTGCTTCCCAGAGTTACCACTGCCGTGATCATTGCCGTTGAAAGAATGACGCCTATAATGGTCACAATGGTCCTTGTTTTGTTTTCCTTCATGGTCTTTGCGGTAATTCTTGAAAAAATATTCATCGAATCACCTCATCTCTGATGATCTTTCCATCTTCCAGCGCAAGAATCCGGTCGGAAAGAAGCGCAATGTTTTCGTCATGGGTAATCACGATCACTGTCTGATGGTAGGTTTTGTTGGAATACCGAAGAAGATTCATGATCTCCCGACTGTTTTCAGAATCCAGATTTCCTGTAGGCTCGTCTGCCAAAAGCAGAGCCGGGGCGTTCAGAAGGGCTCTTCCTATGGATACCCTTTGCTGCTGCCCTCCTGACAACTGATTGGGAAGGTGCTTTTCTCTTTTTTTCAGCTTCAGCAATTCCATCAGCTCTTCCAGCCTTTTTTCATTCACCTTTCTTCCATCCATCAATACAGGAAGCGTCATATTTTCCCGGACATTGAGAACCGGAATCAGGTTATAGAACTGATAGATCAGGCCCACCTGTCTTCTCCGAAACACTGCCAGCTCTTCTTCCTTCTGTGCATACACATCCATCCCCCCTACGAACACCTTACCAGAGGTGGGACGATCCACTCCGCCGATCAGATGCAGAAGGGTTGATTTTCCAGAGCCGGAGGAACCCACAATGGCTACGAATTCTCCCTGCTTCACCTGAAAAGATACCCCATCTAAGGCAGCCACCGCGTTCTCTCCGCTGCCATATACTTTTTTCAGATTTTCCACACGTAAAATATCCATATATTTTCCCTTTCTATTCTTGTCTTTCTTGTTTCTTTCTAAGACAATGATAGAATCCTTCCATGACTCTGCCGTGACTTTTTCATAACAAATCTGTCACTTTCGCCTGTTGCCCACAGATATTTCTGTCACCATCAGACCGTCGTTTTATAGAATCGAATCAGAAATCTGGCGCCGGAATCTTTTGTATTCTCCCCATGGATCACAGCATTTTCCTTCGATAAGATTGCTCTGGAAAGTGCAAGTCCGATCCCGAAACTCTGATTTCCAGCATTCTTTCCCCGATAAAACCGTTCAAACAAATGGGGCAGATCTTCTTGGGGGATTCCTTTTCCGGAATCTGTAATGGCAATCTCTGTGTATAACGGATTCTCCTTCCAACGGATCTGAAGAATTCCCCCTTCCGGCGTATATTCCAGCGAGTTTTTGATCACATTTCCGATGGCTTCCATAGTCCATTGGTAGTCTGCCTGAATCGAAACTCCTTTTTCGCCTGCCATCTCACACCTTTGTCCATGAACATCCATGGATACGGCAAAGGGAAGCATCGCTTCCTGAAAAAAGGAATCCAGGCAGACGTTTTCCTTCTTCATGGAAATGGCACCTGCATCCAGCTTGGACAGGCGAAGGAGAGAGGTCTCCAGCCACTGAATCCGGTTCAGCATCTGCTGGGCCTCTCTGAGAAGCTGTCTGCGTTCCCCGTTTTCCAGGGACGTACTTTTCAGCCGTTCCACCAGAAGATTCAGTGTCGTCAGAGGAGTACGGATCTGATGGGAAATATCGGCCAGTGCATCCGCCAATTCCGTTTTATCCTTTTGCAAAAGTTCTGTCTGTTCATCCAGACGGCGGATCATTTTCTGCATCTCATCCCGAAGGATCTCCAGATCTCCTTCTTTGAAATGCTGCAGTTCAAATCCTGTTCCTGTATGGAGGATTTCATCCATCTGCTGGGAAAGTTCCTGAATTTCCTCATACCGTTTTTTTGCAAACAAGACGCTGATTCCACAATAAATCATTCCCAGGACTCCTGCTGCCACCCCTGTCATCCAACTGTGAAAAAAGCCGATTCCCACGCTAAATCCAAGGACCGCTCCACTTAGCTGCAGTTGTCTCCTTACACTTTTGTTCCGAAATATTTCCACTCTTATGCCTCCATCTTATACCCCATTCCACGAACCGTTTTTATGATTTCCGGTTTCTGAGGATCTGTCTCAATC